>ERZ1370068.9217-contig-801_pt1 | contig 258512 bp, 368 predicted proteins | sample MGYA00561227_ERZ1370068 | MGnify/ENA primary metagenome ERZ1370068 (study PRJEB38410, sample SAMEA6850437) | metagenome | study: Metagenomic assessment of the ecological functions of the soil: analysis of the soil microbiota associated with the...
TGCTGGCTGCATTGCTTGTTGGGCCGTACTTACAGAAAGTTCTCCCCCGGACCATAGAGATCGTCTATTGAGGTAAGATCGTTGAGGTCATCATAACGTACACTCCTGTCCCCGAGGTGTCCTGTTTTGGGTGTCACCTGCCAGGTCGTGCAAGGCGTTCCCAAGAAAAGCTTCATAGTTTGAAAATCCTCTGAGGCATCCCCCAAGCCATTCAGAGTGTTGACTGACTCTTATCAGGTTTGCCTGTCCATGGCTGCATGGCGTGAGTTGTTGTAGCACGTTTGGGTGCAGTAGGAATCCCCGACGGTTGCGAGGGCAGGGATGGATTTCAATTCCTTCTCGAGTGTCAAGCGTGCGGAGTGGTCGTCCTGCCAGCCTACTCATACTCTTCGCAGCACATCACCGTTCGCAGCCTGCAACTCCGTGAGGGTCCAGTAGGGCTTCGGCGGTGACGATCCGGTCTAGCACGCTATCTAACACACTTGTTGATAGTGGCACTCGAGAACGAACTGGGGATTTAATCCAACTCACTGGATATTTGAAGTATTGTAGTCTCATCGAACGAACCCCAATCGGCCCCAGGCAGGTAAAATGTTCGCCCGCGACCAGAGCCAACTCCTTTGTGGATAACCGGCTCAGCGGGTCGTAACCGCGCGCCATCTTGATGTTGTCCGAACTGGTCGTTTCTGCAAGCTTGCCGATGCCGTGTGCCGCGGTATCCCAGACAAAAGATCATCTGGCCGGATAGCGCTGTCTTTGTTATTCGAGGTGTAATACTCTTGCTTAACTCGGCCCAGCAAATCCCTATAGCTTGTGGCCGCACTCCAGCACCGTTCAGCGTGGACACGACTTCACCGAAACCAAGGTACTTTATGGTTGAAGGCCCCGCAGACGGATCGGAAGTCGCGTGTCAGTCTCGTCCGGGCACATCGCATTGGTTTTCCATCCTATTGCCCGGTGGATCGGATTTGTTGGCTGTTGAAGAAGATCAAACGGCCGATATTCGTATCGACTGACCACTTGGTGGCGCCTGAACCGCACAGGCGGCCCGGGAACAGCGTACAGGAGTATGGGGGCCAGAGTCGCTGTGCGGATAACTCGCGATTTCCCGTCTGTCTCGGTTTGTTGCTTCCAATTCCCCGCAAAAGCGTTCGTGTAGTCTTGGACCAATCCGTCATGTGTCCACGTTTCGATGTCGGGCGGCGCCGCGGGGTGGCGTGCGCAGATGACTCGTCAAAGACGCTTCTTCGGCGGATGCGTCCCCAAATTGTCGCGCGCAAAGGCCACATATGCGGGCGGCCTCAGCTGGCTCGCGGTGGGCTGCTCTCGTAGTGTGGAAAAGTCTCGGTCGCCAGCTGATTGAGTCGCGTGAATGTGTTTTCCACGACAGCCATCCTGCCATTGAGCCTGCCGTCCTCAGTTCCGGACCGTGCGCCCCACCTAGCTGATAAACCAGCCGGGCGATCTCACCACTGCACCTGAGTTCTGCGCGATCTCCAACGAGGCAGGGAGACTTTGTTAGGGCATAATCTCATCGACGTGTCCGCGTCGGACGGGCGGTCGATAACACGGCGCCCGACTGAAACGGTCGAATTTCAGGACGGTCCCTTTGCAGCCCGTTGACGTCCGTCGCGGACCCGGCAGGCTGCCCGAACCCCCGCGTGATAAAGGGTGTTTCGACTCGTTGGAGTGGATCCGTGATCTGTGCGGTACGGTGCTGCTCTGAGTCGCGTCCCAATCAATCTCTGAACGTCCGCGTGGTTTGGCTGCTTCCGTCGTCGGCGGTTGCGACCGATCTTCCTGAGGTTACCGGTTTGATCGCGAGTGAAATCGATGACGCTGTAGCAGGCTTTTTATCGGTTACCTGATATGGCTCCACCCTAATCTCTCATGGACTGCCATTGTGCCCGGCTGCCAGTCGAGCGTAACTGTTCGGTTTACACTCTGTTCAGGTATTAAGCTGGCAGCGCAGGATTGGTTAGGGATGGGGTTGTAGCCGCGCGAGCGGGTTCTGTGCTGGTGGCAGTGATCTTGGTCGTAGCGGCGGACCAGCCAATTGCTCTCATCGACTGTGCTCTTGGGAGCGCGTGACCTGGAGCTTCTGACCTTAGCATCGGCGTGGGGCGTCCCGTCATTTGCGAAGCCTCCTCAAAGCTCGCTCCTCGGTGTCCTTCCACCAGGAGGAGGCCGCCATATGGGTCACAGTCATACCTGCTTCGACTGGACTTGATCGGTGTATAGCCCAGGACTGGTCGGCCCTTGAGCGGTCGCTTACTCCCAGCCACCGTGGATCGCACTCTGAGAAGGCCTCAGCTCCGTATGGAGCGGGGACATGTCGTCAGAGCACAAATCCAGGGATCAAATTCATCCAGATACTCATAGTGCTTCGTTAAGCGCCGTTTCTTGCCGTTCTGCTCGCCTGCAATTCGGGCATCGACCCTCGGTTGTTACATCAACCGGCCGAAAAGCACCGGGGTAACGGTGGCAACTCGGCGCCGGACGAGGCCACGCCGGTCGGACCGCTCAGTGTGGTCGTGTTGTCAAAAGTGGTCGCGGTCATTGTTGCCTGCCTGCTCATCTGCTTGACCGTTGTCTCCAGCGAACGCCGAGCCAGCCCCGACCGCGTGACATCGAACCGGCCTCCTCATGTAGCTGTAGAGCCTTCGGTTGAAAACCGTCTTCGGGTAACGCCTCGGCTGGATACGTTCGCCTTAACTCCGACCTCGCGGAAACCGGCCGCAGTGCCCTTGCGCAGGGAGTTTTTGAGGGAAACGGACGCATCGAAGCGGTGTGGACCTGTGGGGCTGACCTGTAGGTGAAGCGGACTTCCGAGTTAGCTGGCACACCAGTGATTTGCTGCAGGAGTGCGGGGGCTGGTCCAATGCGCTGGAGCACACGCGTGCTGCCACCGCGGACCTGGACGAAGTCGATTAGGCCGTCACGCATTGAAGTCCAATGCCTGGTCCTCACCGCGGCGTGCAAAGTCTGGACATTCTACAATCCTGGCGGGTGCTTCATCCCCACCGGAAACCACACCGGTAGCTGTTCTACAAACCCCAAATGGCCGTCGAGAGCAGCAGCGCAATCGCCAGATGACACAAGATATATCTTCAAAGCCATCGTTGTTGAAATCACCCATGATGCGAACTCTTCGTTCGCCGGAGCTAAGCGCACCGGCGGCGCCAGCAGGGAAACATACACCTGCTGTGGCGGTCTCCATAAGATCCACCTTTATTCATTGCCACGAACATGGCAGCATTTAGCAAATACTTGCACGGCGTCACCGCAAGTCCGTCTCCGTTCACGTCGCGAAAAGAAGCGCGGCATCGCTTCCGAGGATAATGCTTCGAGTGCGGCGCTCAGTCATCGGCGTTCTCGAGGGAAACCAAGCGCCACAAGTTCGGAGAGAAAGAGCCATTGGGGCGCGAAAAGCCCAGCATCGCCCCAACGCGACTGCCGTGGCGCGATTATCTCATTTTGCCCGTTACCATCTATGTCAACTACGAACGCTGGGTCGTCCTCTCGCCCGCGTTAGGGCAATCCGTTAATGGCGCGTCGGAATATGGCCGCCGCGCGGGTCGGCAACCACATGCGGCGCCGGAGGGGTCAGAAAGTTTCGACGGGGTCCGAGAATCGAACCCCAGATGCAGTCTTCGACCGATTGATCTAGCGTGCTCCAACGACGCCGACTCTGGGGCCAAGCAAACCCGTAATGTTGCCTGCGCCGCCAATGCGCAGCAGTAAGATCCGGTAGTCCATCTCCCGTTGAGATCAGCTATGGCAGCGATTCGGTCGTGTCTGCAGATGGGCGTCGGCTCAATCAGCGGCTTGCAATTGCTGTATGGCAACGTAGTCGAATCCCGAACGTCCCGTCCTTAAGTCTTGGCCTATCGTGTAGTCAACCCTTGCGACACGAGTATTGGCGTCCGAAAACGGAATAACGGCATCGACAGCCCCATCAGCGATCTAAATCAACAAATCCGCGACGCCAAAAGACAGGTCCCCAAGGCGTCCATCCTGAGTCTGGCATCCCAGCGATGTGCGCTGTCGCTTTGCTCTCCAAATTGCTGTCCATCTGACAAAACCGGTAACACCAAGTGGTGAGGAGAGAGAGGGCCGATTTCGGGCATACAACAAATCGTGCCGAGACCATGCACCGTCTGACATCTGCAATCTTGAATCCATCCAATCCAGGAACGTGTATGTGCCGGGGTTCAGCGGTGACGCGGCTGCCCGGTTGTCGGTAAGGGCAGCGGAGCGTCTTGTCCTCGAAAGCAATGCTCGAACCGGTGGCGTTAGGCGAAATTGGGTGTAGCCTTGCTTGGCGAATCACATTGGTCGCCCGCTCGCCCAGGCTAACTGAGTTAGGCGTCGATTGGAGCGTGACAGGAGTTAGGGGATGCGGCGCGAGCTCATACTGCCTTTAAAACGCCGGATTGCGCAGCGTAATCGCGCGCAGAGCCCAAGCGGACCAAACACCTTGATTGACGCCTCAAACGCTTCGCGGCTGCATAATCGAGACCATCCGTGAGTACTTCCGAACATCTGGGCCGCTGTTCGTGCTCCGAAAAACGATCTTCTTTACGCGCTATATAGAAATCTCCCAGGGCCGAAGATGGAAATGCGTCGCGGCAAGGTGGTAAGTATAGCGAATCGCGAGGGGAGCAACAATGGCTCGGTCAGGTCGTAGTCGATCTCCATCCTGTTGTTAAATCGATCCACACCATCGAGCAGCTGCAGACTCGCCGCTGTAACACCTCCCGGCGGTGCAGCCGCCATGCAAGTCGTTCCCGGCCCGGTTTGGAAGCCGCGGCGTTCACGGTCTCCGGTGAATCGCGGCGTGCAATCCCAAGCCCCGAGTTACCTGCTTTCGACGTTTCCCTCGATTCTGGAGTGGGCGTTGGAAGGAACTCGGCTGCCATAGCGATAAATCATCCCATCCGGAGCATAGAACCTCTCGACCAGTCGGGATAATCCGTGGGGCCGTGTGCAATTATCTTGCTGTAATAGGTTGGTCTCGGTCTCGATACTGGGTCCCCGCCATCCTCAGGCACGCGTTTACCGTCAGGCGCATAAAACGGCCGCAACGAGGCGCTGCCCATCAAGACAAAATCGGGTCAGGATACCGACCGCCGTATGAGCCGTCGATCGCCGGCAGCAACTGGCGGCACGCGTTGTGATGGACGATAAACCGGAAAACGCGCCAGCCGACACCCCAGCGGCCCGTTGTCCATCGGGCGCACTCGGAACACGCAAGCGCTAGGTGTCGGGTCGGCCCACCTCGGGTCGACCCGGGGGTGCTTGCAATCGGAACTCGTTCACCGACGCAGCTCCATCCGCAGAAACGGAATAGCTAGAACGGAACGAACCCAAAGCCGATGTAGAACTGTGTGGAGAGGAGAGTTCTCTCAGCGACGACGTGGCGGCGAAGGCATCCCCCGAGAGGCGGCGATGGTGCGGGATGAGGGCGGCGGCGGTGGTGGCGCAGGTGGGGAGATTCTGTGATGCTGCAATCTCCGGCACTCCGCCATCGCAGGAATCAGTGAGAGAAACAACTGTGTAGCCTCCGGCACAGTGGGTTGATTCGCGCTTGGCCGCACGCGAAAAGTTACGAGTGGTGACAGTTAGAGGTGCGGTGTACGATCCCCGGACATCCTTTACCGAGATTGTGTTTCCGCACAACTCTGCTCTCCACAATCTGCGGAGAAACTGCCCCAGGCCCCCGGTGTCGTAGTTCCAGGCTGCACCAACCGCGACTGTGATTGGTTGACGATATACGCCGTCAGAGGGGCCGGAGAAATATTAAACTGGTATGAAAGCCGTTATCGGGGTCGCGTGGGACATTGCCAGACAGTGTCCCAACTTCGGCTCGGAGTTATGGCGGTAGGGAGTGCCGACGACAAAACCAACCACGAGGTAATCTGAGGAACTGGATGATCGAGCATTGGAAACCGTAGCCCGCCCGGTCTCGGCAGCGGATTCTTAATTTGCGTGGCTCTCCGGCCACCAGCGCCCCTCGGCAGCCGTTGCCAAACATCCGCGATACGGCAAAATCGGGTTCACACTGCAACCTCCGAGTTTGGTCCGATTGAGGTTGTCGCAGAGAATAAAGCTTAGTCTATTGGACTTTGGTCACCGATACAAGGGTACGATGTCCTACAGGAAATGAGTCGAAAAACTGTTGAGTTCACGGGAATGTTGGCATACTTCTAAAGGGTTGTAGATCAAGTGCCACCTCTTCCAAATGCGGGCTGGGCTGCAATGCTATTTGGCATAGCCAAACCATTCGTCGTTGCTCGCTATTGAATGGGGCTCCGAATGCGATCCATGTTGGCTGCTGCACAGAATTAGGAAGCCCGCAACTCCGACATCAACAACCTGAGCGATCGTGAGCTGGAGATTTTCTCTTTATCGGCAGGGGCGTGAGCGTTTCGGAATTAGCGAGCTGAATTGCATGTAAGCGTCAAAACGATTGAGACACATCAGATGCGCATGAAGGAGAAGCTCGCGCTGCATAGCGCCGCCGAGTTGCGACAAAAAGCTCGGGAGTGGCTGGCTAAGTCTGCCGTGAACCGAATACGCGAAGATCCGGAATCGGAATAAGGAAAACGGATCGCTGTTTCGCGCTGGTTTCAAAAAACCGCGTTCGGCACGAGCAGCGTCAGCGATGCGCTTTGAGAATTTAACGCGGCCGGATAAGATCATCGCATGCGCGCCTTCATCTATTGGATCTTCCTTGCTTTCGCGCTGGCGTCCGTCGCAAAGAGCGCGCCTATTTCCGACAGTGAGCTCAAGAATCTGCTTGCGGCGATTCGGCAGAACCGGTCGACGCAGGCTGATTTTCAGGAACGAACGAGTGATTCGGCTGATGAAAAATCCGGTCCTGAGCTCGGGGACAGTTTGGTTCCAGCCGCCTAACAAGTTCCGGCGCGAAGTGAAAGGCAATTCGCCCAGCGTCACGGTGAGCGATGGCCGCGAGCTGTGGATTTATTATCCGAACTTCAAATCAGCGGAGCGTTACCCGTTAGGCAAAGGTTCGCCGCTGGATGCCACGGTGGCGGCGATCAATTCCGCGCTGAATCTGGAAAACATCGAAACCAGCTTCAACGTCACCGCGACCAAGAGCGACAACTGGACATGAGCTTGCAACTGCTGCCGCGCACCGCGGCGATGAAACGAGTGTTTCAAAAGCTTGATCTGCGAATCAACGACAAGTTCCGAGTCGAACGCACGGACATGCTGTTGCCGAACGGCGACCGGATCGTCACCACGTATTCGAACCAGACGCGTGCGCCGATTCCTCCGTCCACGTTCGAATTCAAGCCGCCAGCCGGCACGGAAGTGACTACGCCGCTCGGACAATAGAGCTGGCACTAATCAGGAAAGCAGGAACGCAGGAAAATCTAGAGGTGGATCGGCTCGTCCGCGGCGAGCCGATGGCAGCGGACCCAACTCAACGCGTTGGGGACAACGCGTTCCACCTTCCTGTCTTCCTGGCTTCCTGATTCAAAATCTCTCCAGGGAGGATCCGAACGTTGAAACGCTGTCATCTATTCTCGACGGAATAGTACTCGTTCTCTAAAACGGATAGGGTGCTGCGAAGCTTTGCTGATCATTTTGCATTTCAACTGCCCTTGTCGTTGTAGCGTGGGCAGAGCCGTCACCGACACCAAACCACATCACCTCGCGAATCCCGCGGCAATCGGTCCAATCGAGCGCGATCGCAAAGGTTGGCTACAGCAAACGCCGTCACATTCTCGAGATCGAATTCGTTAACGGCGCAGTTTACCGCTATTTCGACATCCCGCTTTCGGTGCATCGCGACCTGATGTCGGCGGAATCAAAAGCGCGCTTCTACGATTCCAATATCAGGAAACACTATCGTTCGGTTTTGGTTCGGCCGCGGCAAAAGGAGCAAGAACCAGATCAGCAGAAATTTCGCACTAGTCGCGTCTCATTGCGCGCCGAATCATTCACTCGCGCCATGGGCGTAACACGGCATCGCGTTGCTGGTCGATCAGATCTGATCTGAGACGCGCAGGCTAGAAGACTACATGACGATTCTGCTGAATCGAAGTACTTCGTGGTTAAAAAGAGCCGGCGTTTCAAATTCGATGAAGTGAGGCAAAGATTCCGCCTCACGCCGACTGAAAGACGAGTAGCCGTGTTCGTTGCCGCGGCGTTCGTGCTCGGGCTTGATCACGAAATGTTATCGCGACGCGCATTCGTCCCCTACCCCTGTCCAAACTCATTCTGGCAAGAGCCGGGCATCGAGATCGTCTTCGGCTAAGGTTGACCAACCGCGGCGCACCGAACGCCGGCGAGGCAGCGAGACGACCGCGAAAATCCGCAGAAAAACTTGATTTATCAGATTCAGCGACGAAACAAGAGCATCAGCAAAAGTAACAAGGCCGGAAACTCATTTCCCCACATCGTGTTTGCGAAAGGCATTGTTCCCACAGATCATCCCGGCGTGACCGATCACGTTGAGGCTTTCACGAAGCAAATTTGTGAAGTCATTGTAGGCAAGAACCAGGCGGTAAAGCTCGCTGTCGCCTGTTTGCTCGCGCGCGGTCACCTCTTAATTGAAGATATTCCGGGCGTCGGCAAAACAACGCTATCCCAGGCGCTGGCACGCTCGCTGGCGCTGGCATTCCAGCGAATTCAATTTACGAGTGATCTGTTGCCGGCTGATATTCTCGGCAATTCCATCTTCGATCGGGCCGAACAACGATTCGTGTTTCATCGCGGCCCGCTGTTTTCGCAGGTAGTGCTGATCGACGAGGTCAATCGCGCGACAGCGAAGACGCAAAGCGCGCTGCTTGAAGCAATGGAAGAACAGCGCATCTCCGATTGATGGCATGACCTATGATTTGCCCGAACCGTTTTTGTGGTCGCGACACAGAATCCGCAACACGCGGTCGGCACTTTCCGCTGCCAGAATCGCAGCTTGACCGTTTTCTCATGCGGATCGAGCTGGGCGTGCCGGATCGCACCAGCGAGCGCGCAATGCTGCTGGGAATGGATCGCCGCGAAATGCTCAAGGAGTTAAAGCCGGTGATGAGTCCGCGAACATTGATCGAGATTCAAGATAACGTGCGAAAGGTGCACGCTTCACCCGCGTTGCTCGATTATCTGCAGGACCTGCTGGATGCCTCTCGACAACGCCACATCACGGGGCTATCCCCGCGCGCAGGGCTGGCTTTGCTCCACGCCTCGCAGGCTTGGGCGCTGATGCACGGACGTGAGATGCTCCTTCCCGAAGACATCCAGGCCGTGGGAATGGCAGTCATGGCACATCGGCTCGGACACGATCTCGAACAGTCCGGGTCAAAGCGGACGGACACTCGCTGATAACCTGCTTCACAGCGTGCCGGTCCCGTGAAAGCAGGAAAATTTCCGCTGGCCTATCCAACTGCAGGTTTTGCGGCGCTGCTGTTTGTGCTTGGCGCGATGTGGTACGCGGCGTCGAGTCAAAACAGCGCAGCAATTTACCTGCTCTTGTTTTTGCTAGCTTCGGTGTTTCCTGGTCTCGATTCCGAATACTCTGATCAATCTTGCTGGCGTCACCCTGAGGGTTGAATCCGCCAAGCCAACATTTGCAGGCGACGAGGTGTGCTTGCCGGTTGAGATCATGAACACCTCCCGTGCGACACGCTATGGAATCGAGGTGGTCTTGCCCGACGCAGATAAAACGCGTGAGCGCGTCGACTGCATTCCTCGCGAGAGCGCGGCCCGCCTGACCCTTCGATTTGCCGCGCATCACAGAGGCGAACATAAAATAGAAAAATTAGACCTAACGAGTTGTTACCCTCTCGGGTTTGTGCGTGCGTCGAAGAGATTTGTGTCCAATCAAACCTACCTCGTCTATCCCAAGCCAGCGGGAAATTCTCAGCTACCAACGACCCACTCACGATTCGCCGATAACCGGGTTCAGCAAGGCATCGGGCATGGCGACGATTTTGCGGGGTCCGCGACTACGTGCCCGGAGAATCCCAACGTCACATTGATTGGAAAGCTGTGGCGCGCGGGCAACCGCTGATGACAAAAGAGTTTGCTGCCGGAAACTAAAGGCGCGGTGTATCTCGATTTTTCGAGCTCCGCTTTGCTGATGTGGAAGAAAAGCTGTCACAGCTCACGCTGTGGGTGATCGAGGCTGAACGTGCACGGCAGCCTTATGGCCTTCGCCTTCCGGGTGTTGAAATTTCTCCCGCCCTTGGGCAAATGCATTTTCACTGCTGCCTGCGCGCTTTGAGTCTGTTCCGACCAACGGCGTATGAGCATGAGTAACAGCAGCAGTCCGATTAAGAGGGACACGAGCATCCCCCGGCGACCGCTGCTTTGGATGGCGGCAGCATTGCTCTTCACGCTACCTCCGTTCTTCGACTCTCTCGCCATTTGGGTTCCATGGCTTTTTCTTCTCTCGCTTGCACTGAAATTTTGGATGGAACCCAGGGGTTACCGGCTTCGCTCTGTCGTTTTGAAACTGCTGCTCGTCGCGACGGCGCTTACGACAGTTTTTATCAGTTACGGTTCTGTTAGAGGCGTTGAGGCAGGCATATCACTCCTTGTGGTTCTCATGTCTCTGAAAATTCTCGAAGCACACACGGCACGCGAGTTCCGAGTCATGGTACTAATCGGGTGGATGCTTTGTTTGTGTGGATTTTTCCTTTCCCAAGACTTCACGACAGCGCTTTGTCTCCTGATCGCGTTTGCCTTGCTCGTGGTCGCACTGATCCAGTTTCATCGTGGAGCGGCACCGGGCGCGGTCTGGCCTCCGGTCGGTACGACGTGCAAACTCCTCCTTCAGGCATTCGCCGCTTGTCGTCCTCTTCTTTCTCCTGTTTCCCAGAATCAATGCTGGACTTCGGTTTGAACTGCGTCCCTTCCGTTCGGCAAACACCGGCTTTTCCGATCGACTTTCTCCTGGAAGCGATCGCAGCTCTTGCAAATTCTTCGGAGATCGCGTTCCGCGCGGAGTTTCCTGGAAGCAGCACTCGACCGTCTGGTCCGATGTATTGGCGCGGGATCGTCATGTGGCATTGCAACGGCATGGAATGGCGAGCTCCGTACGCGCCGCGGCCGAAGTCTCCATCTACCACGCGCGACATCGCTGGCAGCGGCGGCCTCCCTGTTCAATCCGCCAACGCCAAGGAAATCCAGCAGCGGATCACGCTAGCGCCGCACGGGGCGCGCTGGATGTTTGCGCTCGACCGCCCGATCAAAACTGCTTCCTGGTGCAATGCTCGCACGCGGCGATTATCTCTGCAGCGTCCAGCCGATTCGAAAATCCCGCCGATACGAGGTCGTGTCATCAGAATCCAGCGGGAACGAGATCACAGCGAAGGAACGAGCGGAAGCGCTCGAGGTGCCGGCATCGATCAGTCCGGCGGTGCGCGACCTGGCACACTCCTGGACGGTGCACAATCGTGACTCGCGCGGCGTAGTAAGCAGCGCGCTTCAGTTCTTCCGGACGCAAGGGTTCAGCTATTCGTTGACGCCGGGCGAATACGACGATCTGGAGGAATTTCTTTTCCGTCGTCGCGTGGGGTTTTGCGAACACTATGCTGCGAGTTTCGCTACTCTGATGCGGTTGGCAGGAATCCCTGCGCGCGTTGTTGTCGGCTACCTCGGGGGTGAGTACAACGATCTTGGCCACTTCTTTCTAGTGCGGCAAGCGGACACGCACGCCTGGTGCGAGGTTTGGCTTCCGGAAAACGGATGGACTCGAGTGGATCCAACCGCCGCAGTTGCGCCGGGAAGAGCGAGTCTCGATCTCACCTCGTTTTTAGAGACACGCATCGCTTCCGGGCAAATGGGAGCTCGCCGGAACGCCTTGATAGCGCGGTTGCTCCGGTCCGGCGTTTTCACCAACGTTCGGTTCATTTGGCAAACACTGAGCTATGAGTGGGACACTCGGCTTCTTGCGTTCGACGCCGACGTGCAGGACGTCTTGCTAACGTCCATGGGAATCGCCAGCCGCGGTGCGGTCTTTCTCGTCGTAGAAATTCTGCTCGTCGCAATCGCACTGCTCGCAATTTATTTCGCATGGATGCAACTGCGGACGCGCTCGCGCGTGGACCGGGTGAAGGCGTTGTATGAATATTTTTGCCGAAAGATTGCCCGCCTCGGTGTGCCGCGAGATCCTTGTGAAGGTCCGTTAGATTTTGCACGGCGCGCTGCTCAATCGCTGCCTAACGAATCTAATCGCATCCGGCAAATCGCGGACACGTACATCCTGCTGCGGTATGCGCCACAACCTGCGCCGGGAATGCTAGACAGATTTGCAAAGGAAGTGAATGCGTTTGGCGCCCGCACCGACACTGACGACGTTACGGTCGACGAGCGTGATCGACTCTTACTGATTCAACCGCCGCTTAGTCGAAGTTGCGGCTAGAGATATTTCTGCGGAATCGCGTGCTCCGCGCTCTCGTGCTGCCAGTAAACGGACAGGATCCACCAGCGTTTGCCGTCATTGAAAAGCTGAAAGCTGTTGATGCCGCGCATGAACGGCGCGGGATCGCTTGGATCGTGACGCGATTCGTACGTGCTCCAAACGTGAGCGATCCGGCCAAACTGTTCGGTGCGCCGCGCGATTTCCGTTTCGTAAAAGCCTTGCTGTAAGAAGTGGTTCTGCTCGCGCGATATACTTTTCGACATCCAACATTTGCGGCTCAAGATCGACGTCGTTTCTTCCCGGGACGCTCGCAGTCGGCATTATACGCGCGCCGGGATAAAACAGCGACCGCTCACGATTCCAGTCGCGCTTTTGTCCAGCCGGTCCGGAGATCACGTCATACGCCGCGGCGATGATTGCGTCGATCGACTCCACGTCGCGCGGATCAGCTGGTTGAGACGTTGAGCTTTCAGGCATTGGAAGTCTTTCGACAGAGTTCAAGCACCTTCATCGCGGCATTATGTCCGGGAATGCCGCTAACAGCGCCACCTCGCAAGGCGCTTGATCCGCAGAAAAACACATTTTCGTATTCCGTCTCAACACCCCACGTGCCGACCTGGTCTCTGCGCTCGGCAAATGGAAACGTCGGCGCGTTATGAAAAATGTTCCCGTGATACATCCCCAGCGCGTCCTCGATATCCACGGGGCTTTTGCTTTCGATGCAAGGGCTGCCATCACGCGCCAGAGCCAGGCAACTTTCGATCGGCTCTTCCAACCATTGGTTGATGCTTGCGAGATATTTTTCTCCGCTTCCCGCCGCATTTCTTCATTATCCCGCACAAACAAGCTCCACGGCGCGTCCAATCCGAAGAGCGTCATCGTGTGAAAGCCCTGTTCGCGCAGCTCCGGCCCGAGAATGCTGTCGTCAGTCAACGTGTGGCAATAGATTTCGCACGGCATTTTCTCCGGCAACCTGCCGCCTGACGCTTCGTCGTAGCTGAGATTCATCTGTTGGTAGCCTTCGTCGCTGTGGAACGTCCCGCAAAACGCTTCAGTCGCCGGAATTTTTTGCCTTCAGTTTCGGCAAACGGCTCAGGAGCATGTTGATCTTGAAAACGGATCCTTCATCAGTGCGATCCGGCTGATAGAATCGGCCTGTAAACTTTGCCAGCAAATTTCGCCCAAAGTTAACCAGGAGAAACCGCGCCTCGACGGTCTCGTCTTTTCCGTTCACCAGAAATTCAACCGTGCGCGTTTTGCCGGTGACGTTCAGCGCGTGGATATGAACATTCGTTAGCATTTCGGCGCCTGCTTTGCGTGCAGCGCGCTCCAGTTCGGACGACACCGTGCCCATCCCGCCGACCGGCACCTTCCATTCGCCCGTTTTGTTGCCGATCAAATGATAAAGGAAACACCGGTTTTGCAGGAGCGAACTGTCGTGCGGATGCGTGAAGACGCCGACCTTCGCATCTGTAAACACGAGGCCGCGCACCAGATCGTCTCGCAGGTAACGCTCGATGGCATTCCCGAGCGGTTCCTCAACCAAAGTGCGCCAGGCTTCGCGCGAGATTTCGTCCACCTTGAATCGGCGCGCCATTTCTTCCCTGGAAACCAGCGGCTCGAGCATCGAGTCCCAGACGCGCTCGGCGAACACGCGCGGCAACGCGTAAAAGCGTTTCAACTCGTCGTACTCAGTGGTGTTTCCGGTCAGTTCACACATCGACCGGCGGCCCACCTCTTCATCGACGTTGCTCAAAAGCAACGCGCCATCGTGTCCGTGTTTCATGTATGGCGTGCAGGATGCGATCGCGCGCCGGCGCAGTTCCAGCTTCAACCCGAGATCGTGGATGATCTTGTGCGGAAACAGGCTGACCAGATACGAATAGCGCGACAAGCGCGCGTCGTAATCCGGAAAGATTTGCTGCGAAGTCGTCGCCCCGCCGATGTAATCATTTTTTCCAACAACAGCACGCTCAACCCGGCGCGCGCGAGATAAGTCGCCGCCACCAGTCCGTTGTGGCCGGCGCCCAAGATGACGACATCGTATTGCGATTTCATTTTGAATTCGGTCGCGAATGCATGCTTACATCAAATATGGCAAGGCAAACATCAAACATTTCTTAGCCGATGGGCGCGTTTGAGTATCTCTCGGTTCTCATTTCAATCATTCTCGCGTTAGGGCATGACGCGGGTTCTTGCAGGCGTCGGTGAAATGCTGCAGGCACGCTCGCGGCATCGCATCTACTGGGTGCACGTCATCTGGATCGTTAACCTCTTCCTGTACCTCGTGATCGCCTGGTGGATCTTCTACCGCTGGCGCGACCAGCAGCCGTGGAATTTTTACCTTTTTCTCTTCGTCCTGATCTCCCCAACAATTTTGTATCTGGCATCACTTCTACTGTTTCCGCGGGAAGGCGATGTTGACACTGCCATCGATTACAAGGCGCACTATTACGCGAATCATCGTGCCTTCTTCATTCTTTTCGCACTCTTTATACCAGTCGACATTGTTGACTCGCTGCTAAAAGGCGTGCCGCATTTTCTTGCCCTGGGACCTGCATATTTCATCAGCGGCGTCGCTTTATTTCGCAGGCTTGATGACTGCTGCGATCACGCGAAACGAGCGCTATCATGAGTTTTACGCAGTTTTCTTTCTCATCCAGACTGTCGTCATCAGCTTCCTCGATTTTTCAGACGCTTGTGTAAGGCTGCGCATCCGCGCGAATGGATTTCTTGCACGCTGGCGTAGCAGCCTGAAACGGTCGGATTGCAGCTGCACGTTTGGCCCATTCTAGCCACGGTCGCGATGGTGAAAGAAGTGGCCGAGCCAGAACGTCTGTCCGCTACGAGCGTTTCTCCCGATCCGAAGGCGCCGATCCCGAAACAGATTCGCTACATCATCGGCAACGAAGGATGCGAGCGCTTCAGCTTTTACGGGATGCGGAACATTCTGACCGTTTTCCTCGTCTCGTCGCTGCTTCTTTACCTGCCTGAATCCGAACGCGCACGCGGCGCGAAAGACGTTTTTCACACGTTCGTGATCGGCGTCTACTTTTTCCCGCTGCTGGGCGGTTGGCTGGCTGACCGGTTCTTCGGCAAATACAACACGATCTTCTGGCTAAGCCTGGTTTACTGCGCGGGCCAGGCGTGCCTGGCGATGTTTGTCACAAACCGCACCGGTTTTTATGTCGGTCTTGGCCTGATCGCGCTTGGCTCGGGCGGAATCAAACCGTGTGTCGCCGCATTTGTCGGCGACCAGTTCGACCAGACTAACAAGCACCGCGCCAAGGTGGTGTTCGAGGCGTTTTACTGGATCATCAACTTCGGCTCGTTCTTCGCGTCGCTTTTGATGCCGATCTTTCTGCGGCATCTCGGGCCCGCGGTCGCGTTCGGCGTTCCGGGCGTGCTGATGTTCATCTCCACAGCGATCCTGTGGCTCGGCCGCAAACAATACGTGATGGTTCCGCCCGCGCCGCCCGACCCGCATTCGTTCCTGCGCGTGTCGCGCGATGCGATCGCGTCCGGGTTGCGCGGTCAAGTGCTCGCCGCCATCGCCGATCGCAAGCGCGATCGGATCTTTCGCGCTCACGCCGAAGTTCGGATTTGTAATCGCGGCCTGTCTCGCGCTTGTGGGACTGATCGCATTCGGCGGGCTCGGCGTGTGGCTTCAGCTCGATTGCGTGCGCGAGCAAACATCCCGCGGAAGCTATCGAAGGCGTGCGTTCGGTTTTGCGCGTCCTTGTGCTGTTCGCGCTGGTGACGCCGTTCTGGTCGTTGTTCGATCAGAAAGCATCGACGTGGGTGTTGCAGGCAGACGCCATGACCAAGCCGAGCTGGTTTCAGCCCTCGCAGATGCAAGCGCTGAATCCTGCACTGGTGATGCTCCTGATTCCGTTCAACAACCTGGTGCTTTATCCCGCAGTCAGACGTTTGGGATACGAGCTGACACCGTTACGGCGTATGACTGCCGGCATCGCCTTTGCCGGTCTCGCATGGATCGTCGTCGGCGCGATGCAACTGGTGCTCGATCACGGCGACGTGTTCACGATCACGTGGCAAGTGCTGCCTTATGTGTTGCTCACGTTTGGCGAAGTGCTGGTCGCCACAACTGGACTTGAATTCGCTTACAGCCAGGCGCCGCTGTCGATGAAGGGAGCGATCATGGCGTTTTGGAATTTATCGGTAACAATCGGCAATCTTTGGGTGCTGGTAGCAAACGCGGGTGTGCAAAACTCCGCGGTCACGAAATTCATCGCATCAACCGGTTTTGGCGTGACTGCGTTTCAAATGTTCTTCTTCGCTGTATTTGCCTTTGCCGCCGCGCTCGCGTTCGGCGTCGTCGCCCGCACTTATCCATTCGTAGATCATTACCGGCGGCACGACGAATAGCTCGGGTAGGGCGCGCACTCCGTGCGCGCCGCGTAGTGGAGCACGACCGGCGTGCAGAGGACTGCCCGCCCTACCGGCACGCGTGCATTTGGTTTATTTGCCGGCGATATCGAGAACGACGCGGAAACGCGCTTTGCCGCTCATCATTCGCTCGTACGCCTCGGCGGCTTTTTCCAACGGAAAAATTTCGTTCATGGAATGCACGTCCGCCGACGCACTAAATTCGAGTGTGTCCTGCGAATCGATGGACGTTCCCGAGTACCAGCCTTTGACGGATCGCTGACCCATGATCAGCAGAATCGGATCGACCGAGATCGGTCCTGCTGCGCCGATTACCATGAGCACACCGTTCGGCGCAAGCCCGCCGAGGACTGCTGCCATTGCTTCGGCATTCGTCACGGTCGCGATCACAACTTTCGCGCCGCCAAGTTTATTCAGTTCCGCCGCCGGATCGGAGGCCTGGCTGTCGATGTAGTGGTGTGCGCCGAGTTTTTGGCGAATGCTTCCTTGTCCTTTCCGCGTGCAATCGCCACGGTGTTGAATCCCATCCTTGCTGCGAACTGCACGCCGAGATGACCGAGCCCGCCAATCCCGAGCACAGCAACCACATCGCCGCCTCGCGCGCCGCTGTTTCGCAGCGCGTTGAAGGTCGTTACGCCCGCGCACATCAGCGGTGCGCCGTCGACGGCAGAGAGTTCATCAGGCACAAGCGCCAGCGCTTGAGCCGGCGCAACCATGTATTCGGCGTAGCCGCCATCGAAAGAAATTCCCGTGGTGAGCAAGGCCACAGTGCAGGCAAAAACTCGCCGCGCCGGCAGTGATCGCAATAACCGCAGTTGCCAGCCGTGCCAGCCAACGCCGACGCGCTGGCCAGTTTTCCACGGCTTCACCCCTCGCCCACGCCATCAACGACACCAATGACTTCATGTCCCGGCACACGCGGATACTGAATACCTGGCCAAAGTCCTTCTTTGACTAACGAATCGCTGTGGCAAACACCGCACGCCTCCACCTTAACGCGCACCCACCCTCGCTCCGGCTCGGGGATGTCGCGTTCGACTAACTCAAGCGGCCCGCCTGCTCGCGGGACTTGGACAACACGCATTTTCTTGCTCATGCGTTTCAATCGTCCCAGTCTTGAAAAACACAAGAGCTATAGCCGCCGTTGTGAGACATACTTTCGCGGCAGATGATTCGAATCCGCGCGATATTTGGCGCCCGAACGATTCCACTGAGATGAAAGCTCGCCAATCGAGCGATCGCAATTTTCGCGCGCAATCTTTTTCGCGGCCGTTTTCCGTCATCGCCGTCATGACCGGCGCGGCCGCTGAAAACGGCGCGGTCCTCACCGGCAAAGCCGCAATGGGCGATTGGACGAGCGATGCGCCTGGCGTCACGCGCAAAATCACGGTCCAGGATTTGCCTCCGCCTGGTTCGAATGCTCTCGCAATTAATCGGGCGCACGTTGTAGACCGGCCAGCTGACGCGCAACCCAAAGTTCCGCCGGGGTTCAAAATCGAATTGTACGCCACTGGATTTCGCGATCCGCGATTCCTGCTCAGCGCACCGAATGGCGACATCTTCGTTGTAGAGAGTCGCGCCAATCAAATCAAGGTGCTGCGCGATACCAACGGCGATGGCAAACCGGATGTGACTGAAACTTTTGCAGAACGCAATCTGAACAAACCGTTCGGGATCGCTTTTTATCCACCCGGCGACGACCCGCAGTTTTTGTACGTCGCGAATACCGATGGCGTGATTCGATTTCCGTATCGTAATGGCGATCTCAAAGCGCGCGGACCGGCCCAGCAACTCGCGGCACATCTCTCGCCCGGTGGGTTGTTGCGCGGCGGCGGACACTGGACACGATGCATTGTCTTTTCACCCGACGGTAAAAAATGTACGTGTCGATCGGCTCGCGCTCGAATGTGTCGGATAACGCTGCGGAAGAAAATCGCGCGCGCATCTTCGAGTTTAATCCTGACGGCAGCGGGCAAAGGTTTACGCCTGGGGAATTCGCAACGCCGTCGGCATCGCGTTTCGGCCAGGCACAAACGAGCTTTGGATGAGCACAAACGAGCGGGACGAGATCGGCGAAGATTTGCCACCCGACTACATCAGCAGCGTGCGTCCCGGCGGATTTTATGGCTGGCCGTGGTATTACATCGGAAATCATCAGGATCCGCGCCACAAGGGAAAGCATCCCGAGCTCGCCGATAAAGTCATCGTTCCCGATGTGCTCGTGGAGGCGCACTCGGCTTCGCTCAACTTATGTTTTTATACCGGCGACCAATTCCCGTCCGAATACAAAGGCGACATCTTCGCTGCGTTCCACGGTTCATGGAACCGCATGAAACGCACTGGTTACAAAGTCGTGCGCGCACCGTTCGACAAATCGACCGGCAAAGCGCGCGGCGAATACGAAGACTTCGTGACCGGCTTCGTCACGCCCGACGGCAAAGTCTGGGGTCGCCCGGTCGGAATCACCGTCGCGAAAGACGGCAGCCTGCTTATCAGCGAAGACGGCGACAAGACCATCTGGCGCGTGAGCTACAGTAGCACAGCCATCGTGGCTGTTAGCGTCGAGCGCGCATCTTGCCCGCACGCGCCAATTGCAGGGCGTTTCTGTGAAACGCCGGTCCAAATCAGTTGGCGTCTGGCACAGACGCCCTACAGTTCGGGATCATCGCAGCGCGTGACGCTTGTAATCGCAACGCATGAAGATTGGTTTCGCTCAGATTAACCCGACCGTCGGAGATTTGAGGGAAATTGCGAGCTGATCATCGGCGCGTATGAGCGGCTCGCGGCGGCGGGCGCGGAACTCGTGCTCACGCCCGAGCTGGCGATGACCGGATACCCGCCGCAGGATTTGGTTCTCAAATCGCGCTTCGTTCCGGAAAATCTGGAGTTGCTGGCAAAGCTGCACGCTCGCGTCGGCGATGCGGCGTTGCTCGTCGGGTTCGTTGATCGCAACGAAGGGCGCGGCAAACCGTTTCGTAACGCCGCGGCTTTGCTCGAACGCGGCAAACCGATCCGTAAAACCTACAAATCACTTTTGCCGACTTACGATGTCTTTGACGAAGAGCGATATTTTCAGCCGGCCGAGCGCGTCGAGCCCTTTCTTGTTCACGGGAAAAAATCGGCGTAACGATTTGCGAGGACATTTGGACGGAACACTACCTGCCGCGACCGCTCTACGATTGCGAACCGGTGCGCAGCCTGGTGGAGCAAGGCGCGGAGATCATCGTGAATCTAAGCTCGTCGCCGTTCAGCTTGCACAAGCCGGCGATCCGCTACGAGATGGTGGCAGGTCTCGCACGCGCTCACCAACGCCCGATCAGCTACTGCAATCTGATAGGCGGCAACGACCAACTGCATCTTCGACGGTAATTCCTTCGCGGTGAATTCAGCGGGGAATGTGATCGCGCAACTCGCGGCGTTTCGTGAAGACGAACGAGTCGTCGATACGGATTCGACTTCGGCAATCGAATTTCACGAGGGCAAAATACCGGAGCAAATTTTCGCCGCGCTTTCTCTCGGGCTCCGCGATTACTGCCGCAAATGCAACTTCCACTCGGTCGTGATCGGTTTGAGCGGCGGAGTCGATTCCGCTGTTACCGCAGTCATCGCAGCTGATGCGTTGGGCGCGGAGAACGTAACCGGCGTTTCCATGCCAAGCCCGTACTCGTCGCGCGGCAGCATCGAGGACGCGCGGGCGCTCGCGCGTAACCTCGGGATAAAATTTCTCGAGATTCCGATCACCGACGCGTTTCAGGTTTTCAAGGCCCAGTTCAAGGAAATTTTCAAAGGCCTGCCCGAAAACGAGACGGAAGAAAACATGCAGCCGCGCCTGCGCGCAATGATCCTGATGGCGCTCTCGAATAAGTTCGGTCACCTCGTTTTGTCGACTGGAAACAAGAGCGAACTCGCTGTCGGTTACTGCACGCTTTACGGCGACATGGCAGGCGGGCTGGCTGTGATCAGTGACGTGCCGAAGACGATGATTTACGAGCTGGCCCGCTGGATCAACCGGGAGCGCGAGGTCATTCCAAAATCTACAATCGAAAAACCGCCCAGCGCCGAGTTAAAGCCAAACCAAAAAGATCAGGACACACTTCCGCCGTATGAAATTCTCGATGAAATCCTGCAGCTTTATGTGGAAGAAAACCTGAGCGCGCGCGACATCATCTCGCGCGGGTTTGACGAGAAAACGGTGCGCTGGGTGCAGCGCCGGGTCGATCTCAACGAATACAAGCGCGAACAAGCCGCGCCCGGACTAAAGTCACCAGCCGCGCCTTCGGCATCGGCCGCAAAATGCCCATCGCGCAAAAGGATGTGGATTAAAAACTCAGCGCGGCTTGTAGGTGCAGCAATGGAACTCGCAAGCCAGTGCGTTTTGTCCGTGAAGAGCCTTGGTATTCCGATTCTCCTTTTCGGAGCGTCCATTTTGTATTTCCGGCGCCCGATCCAGTGCGGTCTGAAATACCAACCGACCGGAACCGAGCTTTCCTGTTCCGGTTTAGTCGCCAAATGGCCGGGATTACCAAGAAGCCGTCCATGAAGATTTTAGGTAACCGATGGGGCTTCGGCACAATGTGATTACGGCGACTGCAGATCAGGTTTTTCGCTGTTTCAGTATGGGGCAAGTGACTACGCAAACCAGCGCCTATCAGATCGATCCGCTTGCAACAATCTCACAACTGATCTCGAAAGTCTCTGACGGCAGCGGGCGGCGACACCAGGGCCAAAAAGATTTCGATGTTCCCATCTGAGATAGATTTCGCGATGACTGGTTCAGCGCGCTTGGGGCGTAACGATGTTAGCAGCAGCCGTCGCGGTTTCCCGAGAAAACCTTTCAGGAGCAGACGGATACACGGCAGCAATTCTCAGTCGTCCGGTGCGCGGTGTCGGTGGCGTGTATGGATATACGTGGAGTCCTTCAGGTGGCTCTCACACAAAAGAAATGGTAGACCTGGGGTTTGTCCTCTGCTGATTACTGCAAGGCAACGGCGACTGAGCGCTCCTCAGCGACGCGAAAAGAGCTGACGACGCGGGATTGACGGAGTTTCAGCGAGAAGGCAGCAACCGCGTAGCGCAGGCGCGCTCTTCGTGGGGCCTTTGCGCACCAGTGCAAGGACCTGAAACCTGCAACCCAGTGATTAAAGTCACTTGCTCTGCCAATTCGAGCTAACGGTGCAAATGCCCCAGGACGCGAACAACCGCTCCGAAGGGACTGAACAATTTGATCGGTTTGAAGTCGCCTCCAACTAACTTCAGGATAGAATTCTTTGCAACCTGTCGGAGGAATTCGGCGGCGTGAATTGTTTATTTGAGCCACGAACTCAATATCCGTTGCAGCGTCGGAGATTTGTTACCGATGGATCTGCGCGTGCCTCAGCTTCAATCTCGAGCAAGTCCGCATCGCAAACTGTTCGTATGGTCACTGATCCGTTGCGAAGACGGTAATGTTCTGTCGTTTCGGCAGGGAAAACGAAAACAGAATCATCTGATCTTAAATCACTTGTTTTTGAAGTGATCCCCTCACCCGCACGCCTTTCGCTAATTGCATCAATCAACTCTTTACAAACCGGTCAAAATGTTACGAGCGAAGAAAGACTTGGCCAGGAAAGATCGCAATTATCTCGTAACCTAGCCTTATGCCTCTTCTCTCGATGCTGGATCTCGCGTTTGTCCCAGAAGGCGGAACGCCGGCGGACGCATTGAGGAACACGCGCGATCTGGCGCAACATGCGGAGAGGTGGGGGTATCGCCGCTTCTGGCTGGCGGAGCATCACAACATGGTCGGCATTGCGAGCGCGGCGACAGCAGTGGTCATCGGGTATGTCGCGGCGAACACGCGAACAATTCGCGTTGGCGCTGGCGGAATCATGCTGCCGAATCACTCGCCGCTGGTGATCGCGGAGCAATTCGGCACTCTCGAAACGCTTTATCCGGGAAGGATCGATCTCGGCCTCGGTCGCGCCCCGGGAACAGATCAACGCACCTTGTTGGCGCTGCGCAGAACTCCAGATAGCGCTGAGAGCTTCCCCGACGACGTGTTGGAATTGCAGCAGTTTTTTGAACCGGCGAAACAGGGTCAGCCGGTGAAGGCGGTGCCGGGTGCTGGGCTCGATGTGCCACTTTGGATTTTGGGTTCAAGTTTATTCGGCGCGCAGCTCGCCGCGATTCTGGGACTGCCTTATGCATTCGCTTCGCATTTTGCGCCAGCCGCTTTGATGCCAGCGCTGCAGGAATATCGCAGCCGCTTCAAGCCATCGAAACAACTTTGTCAGTCTTATGCGGCGGCAGGAGTGAATGTATTTGCCGCGGAAACCGATGCTGAAGCGCGCCGGCTTTTTACCTCAGCGCAGCAACAATTCACTAGAATGGTGCGCGGAACGCGCGGGAAACTTCCGCCGCCGATCGACGACATCGAGACTTACTGGACACCGGCGGAGAAGGAACAGGCTTCCGCCATGCTCAAGTATAGTTTCGTAGGTTCGCCGGACACGGTTCGGTCGGGTTTGCAGCAGTTCGTCGACGAAACAGGTGTCGAAGAGTTAATCGTCGCGTCGGCTATCTATGATCACCCGGCACGGCTTCGCTCTTATGAGATTCTCGCGCAACTCGATATCTTCAAGAACTCTGAGCATCTAGACGATGCACAAAGGTGACGTCTTCACTGCAGCGACGAGAAGAAGCGACCGAGCAGCGATGCCAATCAAAAATCCAGCCAATTACTGGATCGGCTCCGTCTGTGTCTCAAGAAGGTGTGCGGGAGCACACATACGAACTTCTACAGGATTACACGATTAACATGGGAGGCTGGAGCAAGCGTGTCAGGATCCGCCAGCGCTACCACGGAAGGATTTTCGTTGATCACGAGGTCGGTGATCACGGCCGGTTCTGACCTGCTCGCGGCAAAGCCGGTGCCGAACCGGGCGATGCTTCGCGGTATGTCAACGCGACGGCGTTCATACAGTAGCGCAATCCAGTTGGCGGAGGTCCGTCATTGAAGACATGTCCGAGATGCGATCCGCAACGGGCGCACGAAATTTCCACTCCGAAGATCGCCGAGGACGTGCTGCTTTCGTGAATCGCTTCTTTGCGGATCGGCTGCCAGAAACTCGGCCAGCCGGTGCCCGAATTGAATTTCGTCTCCGCGCTGTAAAGCGGATTGCCGCACGCCGAGCAAACGTAAGTGCCGTTGTGGTGATCGAGCGCGTTACCGCTAAAAGACGGTCAGCTCCGTGCCCGCTCGGCGCATGACGTAGAACTGCTGCGGCGACAATATGACCAGCCATTCTTTGTTCGTGAGATCGACTTTCTGGTCGAGCGGAATAGCGTCCAGCTTCGCCCGTATTTGCGCTACATCAACATTGCTGGGATGCGCGCGAGAGCATGCGGAAAGTGCGATGCAAATAGCTCACGCCTAACAAAAATTGAACCGTTCGTTCCATTTCGTAAAAGCAACTACGGTTTCAACCAGCCACCTGTCGCTTGGATCGGCGGAGCGGTCTCGCCCGATTTAACCCAAGCGGCAAGGGCGGTCGCCTTATCGGTCCCAGCATTGCATCGAAAGCAAAGCCGTTCCCGTCCAAACGGTTGCCCTGATTCGTCATCTCACTCTTCGCCAACTGCAATACGACGAAATCGTGACGCAATTTGCGTCCGCTGTTTTCGCCGCGTTTCACGTCCGATTCGAGATCGTTTCCGAGCAGTGCGACGTTCAACGCCAAAGGGCGCGCCTGCATGGTGTCCGGAGCGAAAGTGGCGCTAATCTTTGCCATCGTCGCCTACTGACACACGCAACACGCCAACTTTGGTGGACGTGATCGGCATCGCATTGCCGCCAAACCAGTCTCGCCATTCCTTGCCGTTGACGACAAAACTGGGAGTGTAAACCGAGTCGCCGCCCCAAGCCGCGGCATAACGATGTTGTCTCGATGTGAATTCTGGTTTGGCGAAACGATCGCGCCAGCCGAGATGGTCCCAATAATCAACGTGGAAGGCGACGGGAACCGCCTTTTTCCAGAGGTCTGAACTCGATTTGAGTGCGCTCAGCCATTTCTCGGCCGGCGGACAACTGCTACACCCTTCCGAAGTGAAGAGTTCGATGAGCGAGCTTTGCGTGTCGCCGCTCTCGAATGTCTTCGGCTCTGACGCAAAGACGTAGCCCGCGGCAAGCCAGATCACCATCATTAAAGCCGCAATAACCCATCGCTTGTTCTCACTCATCCGTTAGGCAACAGCGGTCATTACTTTTTCGTCTGAATAATGCCGCGAGGATGGCAAGTGTAATCCAAACCGACCCACTACCAAAATCCGCGATCCGGCATGTCCGATGCACGCAAGAACGGGAGACTATCCCACTTCCGCCCGGAGCACCTCAAGGGGAGGCTGGCTGGAAACCCCGCGACTGGTTAGCAACCCGATCAATACCGTTAAAGTAGTTGCCGATGCGGTAGCGATCAGCAACGGAAGAAGAGTCGGAGCATAGCTGAGCTTGAAAACAAATGTCGCAAGTGCCCAGCTCGCGGCGACGGCCAGACCGGTGCCGGTGAGACTCGCCAGAAACCCAAGGAGGAAATATTCCGCACCAAGGATTTGCCAGATCTGACGACGTGATGCCCCCAAGCGTACGGAGAAGAACGCTCTCCTCGACTCTCTGGTAGCGACCACTCCAGATTGCACTCGCCACCACGATCAGGCCCGCGGCGACAGTGAACAGTGACATCACCCGAATAACCAACGCCACCTTGCTCAAGATCGAATCGACCGTTTGAATAACCGCAGCAAGATCCAAGGCAGAGACATTCGGAAACTTCGAGACAATTGCATTCTGAAGGCGGGCCGAATCCGCCGGTGTCTTCGCCCGGCTGACTAATACGTGAAATGTCGGTGCGGCTTCAAGCACGCCGGCCGGGAAAACGACGAAGAAGTTCGTTTGAAAACGCTTCCAATCTACGCTTCGCAAGCTCGCGATGCGCGTCCGGATGGGAATGCCTTGGACGTCGAAGACCAATTCGTCTCCAACATTGACTCCGAGGTCCTTCGCAATCTCGCGATCTAACGAGATTGGAACTACATCGCCGGAATGATAATCGACCCGGCCGATCCATTTCCCGGCCGTGACCTTTTCTGTCTCGACTATCTGCTCGCGATAAGTCGATCGATATTCTCGCTCTAACTCCCATTCGGGAATCTTCCGTTGCGGGTCGGCCAGAATGTCACTGCTCTTCCTTCCCTTGATCTCGCTCAGCCGCATCGTCACGATCGGCGCCTTCTGCACCACCGGAAAACCTAGAGAACCTACCAGCGCAGCGACGGCATCTTTCTGGTCCGACTGGATATCAAACAAGAAGATATTCGGCTGATTATTCCGACCGATTGACCGGAATTGCGTCATCACAACGTCCCGCGTGAGATGGATTGTGAGCAGCAAAAAGTTCCGAGACCGAGGGAAACAATGAGAAGAAGAGTTCGGTTGTTCGGGCGGTACAGATTTGCCAGTCCCTGCCGGAGGGCGAAGCTCCAGCTCAGCGGAAACCAGCGGCGTAGCGACACAATCAGCAGCCGCGCGACTCCCGCAAAGATCGCAACGGCGACGCCAAGTGCGACGGCGAAGACCAAACCTTGAAGCCACGTTTCACTCCGGTAGATCGCGAACGCTGTGGTGCTCGCCACAATCAACGCGTAGGCTGCAAACAATAGCGGATCACGAGCGAACGACTGCGTTTCAACTCTGGCATCCGCTGAGCGAAGCATAAGCAAAGGCGATACTCTGCGAAACCGCAGGAGCGGTGGCACGGCGAATAGGAGGCAAATTCCGCAGCCGATCAAAACGCCAGTCAGAATCGGCCACCACGCAATCACGTTTGGAATCGTTAATGGTAAAAATGTCCGCAGAATACTCGGGAAAATTCGCTGCAGTCCAATCCCTACCAAACCGCCGAACAATGCTCCGGCCAGGCTGATCGCCGATGCCTGAATAAAGTAAATAAATGCTATTCCGCTCGTCGAGATTACCCAGACACCGCAGAATCGCGCCAGTTCGCACTTTTTGCTGCAGGTGCGCTTGGATTGCACTCGCTATCCCCACGGCGCCCAGCAACAATGAAATGAATCCGACCAGATTCAGAAATCGGTAAAGATTCTCGACCGATGCTCCGAGATCCTTTTTCGTTTGTCGACCGTTTCGAACTCAAGGCCCAAGCGTCGGATTTGTGGCGTGAGCGCGGCAATTTTCTGCGCCACATCCGTTCCTTCGCGAAACTTCACATAGGCGCGGTAATGAGCCACGCTTCCGGGACGGAGCAGATCAAGCGGAAGATCCTGCAGCGCAATGTAAACACGCGGCGCGAAACTCGCAGACGCTGATGCGTCGCCCGGCACTTTTCTCAGAGCACCGGCGATCTCGAAATCGCGGCCGCCTAGCGAAACGTTACCGCCGGCTGCCGCGCCAAACTGGAAGAGCAACGTTTCGTCTGGGACAGCGCGACCGCCTTGCCTCAAATCTTGCACTGCCTCTGCTGGTTCAGTTTCCATCTTTCCGTAGAATGGGAAGTCGCCGCTGAGGGCGCGAAGATGCACCAGGCGCGTACCGCGGCCGAGAAACACAGCCATGGTCGACAAACGCACCTCGCGCGCCTGTGCTCCGCCGATCGAACCGAGAAACCCTTCTTCTGTAGTGGTGAACGGACGCGTGGATTCGATGATCAGGTCTGCTCCCACCAACGTCCGCGCCTGGTCATCGATCGATTGCGAAAGGCTTTGGCGAAACGAACCGATGGCTACCAGCGCCGCGACCCCCACCGTGATAGAAAGTGAGAAGAGCAGAAGGCGCATTCGACTGGTGCGACTGTCGCGCCACGCCATTTTGAGAATGAAACTAGGCGCCATCCTGAACCATTTCACCGTTCCGCAACCGGATCGTTTTCTCTGTGAGACACGCGACCTCTGGGTCGTGCGTCACCAGCACGAGCGTCGTTCCGGAGTCGGAATTCAGTTCGAGCATGATGTCAATCACCGACCGGCTTGTCTCCGCGTCCAGATTTCCCGTGGGCTCGTCGGCGAATAGGACAAGCGGCTTGTTAATGAACGCCCGCGCCAGCGCGACGCGTTGTTGTTCGCCGCCGGACAATTGGGTCGGAAGATGCGAAACGCGCTCCGCGAGCCCGACGCGTTCCAGGAGTTGCAGCCCTTGCTGTCGGGCTGTCCGGTCGCCGCGCAATTCCATCGGCACGGTGACGTTTTCTAGCGCAGTCAGGGTCGGGATCAGCTGGAAACTTTGAAAGACGAAGCCTACCAGCTGGTTTCGCACTCGCGCCCTCTCGTCTTCTCCGATTTCGTCCAGGGCAATTCCATTCAGACAGACGTGGCCTGAAGTAGGAAGGTCGAGCCCGGCGCACAATCCCAATAGCGTGGTTTTCCCGCTTCCCGAGGGTCCGAGGATGGAGCACGTCGCGCCCGGTCCCAAAACGAACGAAATATCTTTTAGTACCGTTAATTCACCGGAGTTCGTGCGGTATGACTTCGTCAAGCGCTGAACATCCAGGATGGCAGAGGCATTCATTGACGTTAACGTGCAACTCGCTTTCGTTTCGCAACGCGTGGGCAAAACAATACCTCAAGTCAGTCTATTCGCCTTCTTCATTGGCTTTCTCTCGCTACGGGGAGCTTGGCGGAAACTGCGGCGGTCGCGCCGAAAAAGACGATCGTGTTTCTCGGCGATAGCATCACCGCCGGTTACGGTTTGGCCAAAGGAGATGCCTATCCGGCTCTGATCCAAAAGAAAATAGAAGAAGCGGGCCTGCCCTACGAAGTAGAAAACGCCGGGCTTAGCGGCGATACCACCGCCGGTGCCTTGCGGCGGATCGATTGGCTCCTGCAGCGGCCAATCCACGTGCTAGTGATCGAGCTCGGCGGTAACGACGGATTACGCGGGCTGCCCCTGGCGTGACTGAGGCAAACCTGCAGTCCATCATCGATAAAGTAAGAGCGCGAAGCCCGCTCACTAGAATCATGATCGCTGGAATGCGGCTCCCGCCGAATCTCGGCGCGGATTACACTGGCGAGTTCGAGCAGGTCTTCTCCGAGCTGGCGACGAAGAATGGAGCAGTGCTCGTCCCGTTTCTGCTCGAGGGCGTTGGCGGCAATCGAGGTCTCAACCAGCCGGATCAAATCCATCCGACTGCCGCCGGGCAGAAGATCATCGCCGAGACGGTGTGGAAGAGGTTGCAGCCATTGTTGCAGACGAAATGAACTGTTGGGCGATGCGCGCTTCCAATGCAGAACGCCATCCCCACAAATCCGTAGCGTATTCGGTAGCGCCGCCTAATTACCTAGGAATAACCGTAGTTAAGAGTCACTTGCTCTGCCAATTGAGCTAACGGTGCAAATGCCTTTTACGAGGCTAATGCTGCACAAGCGTGTACTTTCGTGCTGCCAAAATCCGTAGCAGATTCGCGTAGCATAAAATGCATCGTTGTGCTTAGCATTGGACCCATGAAGAATCGGAAACTACTCATACCGGTTCGGTGCACAACGCGGAAATTCTACCTACAACCTCCCCCACCCGGCCGCAATGACTGGCACATGCGCATAGTAGCAGCGGTGCATATCTGCACGGACGCCGAGAGCTGAGAGTAACGGCGGGTAATGATATCTGGATCTGCAGTACGGAGTTCGCGAGTGGCTGCTTTAGTCATCTATTCGATCGATGTGCTGTCGTCGCGCATGATCGCGTTCCCAGTGTTGAGGAAGGCGAACCTCTCTGAACTGATCGTCATTCAACCATGCGTCGCATGCCGGGCGTCTCTTTTGCGCCTCGATGCTCAGGCGCCGTCGCCTTCCTCACCGCTGGCGACGCCGGTTAGCATGGCCGTCCGGCCAGCAAACTGCCAACCGCTCGCAATCTGCTCTCGGTCACCACCGCTCATCGGCCACCGGGGGCGGTGGCGAGGCGATTGAACGCCAAAATCTGAAATGTGTGATCAAGCGCTCTGCAGATTAACATCATAAATGCCTCGCAGTTGCAAGCTCTGACCGGAACGCGGTGAAAGTTGTTCAGCAAATAACCAAATTTTTTGCTCGCCAAGGAGGCAAAGCCTGAGTTTTATCAGGGTTCAATTTAATCCCCTCACCCCCACCCCCCCTAAAAGTGAGCCCTGGTCATTTTTACATTCTGATCGCCACGCTTGCCGTCGTCAGCGATGGAGGATCGTGTCTGTGCCGATCAGCAACCTCCGCCGCAAAAACTCGAGACGAGCGCCGTGGCCTGAAGGCATTAGTTCAAACCCGGGCGCAGTTGATGTTCGCACAGGCACAGGTGAGTTGCAGGAAACGATCGAGGGACTTCTTGGCTTGCCTAAAGACACGGGATTTTTCTTCGGAGGCCTGATTGCCGCTGATGCAAATTGGCTGGCTACCGGTGGTAACGATCCGGGCAAGTGGAGCTTTAATAGACTGCTTATTCTCGGAGCTGGCGTGGATGCGCAGAAAGTCTTCGGTTGGCCAGGCGGCCGCTTTGGCGTCCAATTTCTGCAGTTCAACGGTGAGAACACAAATCGACAAGCTGGCAGTGTGCAAGGCTACAATTCTCTGCCTGGCCCGGAACCATTGTTCCGTTCGGAGCTCTACCAGCTTTGGTGGCGGCAGGAGTTGTTCGACGGCAAATTCATCCTGCGATTCGGCAAAGTTGTACTCGACAAATGATTTCAACAACGCTGCGTCCGGTGCCTGTGCAGGACCAGCATCTGGCGATCCCGGCGGTTTCAGGATTGCTGTTTACGCCGGTCTTCGTTAATCCCACGCTGCTCGGCGTAATGCCAGGGTATTACAACTCCGCTTATGGCATCACCACTACGTTTACGCCGGTAAGAAATCTGTACCTTTCCTATGGCATTTACGATGGCAACATTGCTAATCATGTTCAGACCGGCTTGCATAACGCCCCAAACTTCAACGGCTATTATTTCCACATCGCAGAAGCGGGGGGTGCCTGGGAAGCAGGAGGACTGCCAGGATCATTTGCATTTGGCGGCTGGCACCAGACCGGACACCTCAGCCACGCAGAATAACGTCAGCGAAAATGGCGCGTCCGGTTTTTATCTATTCGGCTCGCAACGCTTTTGGCGCGCGCGTCCAAACATTGATAACAGCGGAATCAGCGGGTTCGTGCAATATGGCGTTCATGATTCAGATACCCTTCCGTTTGATCAATATTTCGGTGCATTGGCCTAACAGAATTCGGCTTGGTTCCGAACCGACCTAAAGATTCCGGCGGTATCGGCCTGGCTTGGTCGTCGTTGAATCAAAAGAGCTTTAAACGTGACAGTGAGTTTATGTTCCAGGCTTACTACCAGGCGCACATTACCCACGCTACATTTTTTGAGCCCGCGATTTCATACATTCCTAGTCCGGGTGCGGATCCTAGCCTCGATGCAGCTTTAGCATTGACTTTCAGGGTAATCAGTCTGTTCTAATCGCTCGTTTCTCCCAAATATGAACAATCCATCATCAACTAACACGGCAATCCTCCTCGCAAAATTCCAGCTGCGGCCCGACGCGGAAAACCCTTTCGCCGAGTGGCAGGCCAGAGCTCTGACACACGCAGCAGGTTTCGAAGGATTTTGAATTCTGAAATCACTCCTCGGGCCAGGGATTGGCGTGGAATGACTCTGCGCTTCGCTGATTCGGCGCGTCTCGAAGCGTGGAGGAAATCGGAAACCTGGCACCGCCTCCTCGAAGATGCGGCGCCTTTGCTCGCAGAAAAATCGTCAATCGAAGTTGAAGTAAAGAGAAGTCGAAGGCGGTAGCGGTGTAGTTGAAGTGATCATCACCCAGGTTAAGCCAGGTAAGGAAGCTGCCTATCGGGAATGGGAAACAAGAATTCAGCAGGCGCAGTCGAAATTTCCCGGGTATCGCGGGTCTTATGTGCAACCTCCTGTCTCGGGCGAGCTGGGATGGACAACGTTGATGCGCTTCGACACCGCGAAACAACTCGACACGTGGCTCAAGTCTCCGGAGCGAGCTGCATTAGTAAAAGAGGCGGAAGTCGCTCGTGGATTATGCGCATTTGCAGAGAATGGGAACGTCGTTTCCCGGATGGTTCCCGACGGACCCAAAAACCGGTAAAGGCCCGCCGAATTGAAGGCCGCCATGCTCGTACTACTGGGACTTTTCCCCATCGTCATGCTCGAAACTCGATTTCTCAAGCTTCCCGTGAATCCTTCATTGGGAATGTTCATTGGCAATGTCATCAGTGTCGCGCTAACCACATATTTAACGATGCCGTTATTCATCAAAACGCTCGGCTGGTGGCTGTTTCAAAATCCGACGCCTCAAAGCTCGCCGTGAATGCTGCCGGAACCGCACTAGTCTTTTTGCTTTACGCCATCTCAGTAGCAGCCCTGTGGCATCTGCTTTAACAAATGGATAACTCAATGGCTCGGGTAAGTCTCGAGGTAACCAACACATGTTAAACTCAAACGCGGAAATAGGCTTGCATTACGAAAAAGAGCGACCGCCAAACTGCGCGCCATCTCTAACACCAAATATGTTACACCTCCCCACCACGTAGGCGTCCCGCAAAAATGATGAGTCATGAAGGGAGAAATTCATTTTCGCGCCGCGGCTTTGTGAAAGGCACCGCTGCGGCAGCCGGCGGCCTGTTGCTTGGCCGCACCGGCCGCGCGGAAAATCCGAAAGGCACGCCCATGGACATTGACGCCCTGAAGAAAGCCTGCAAAGGCGTCGTCGCCGCGCAGGGCGACGCGAACTTTACCGAATTGATCCACGGCAACCTGTGGAATCGGCTGATTCCCCGCCGCGCGCCGCAGATTGTGGTCCGGGTCAAGGACGAGCAGGACGTCATCGCTGCGATCCAGTTCGCGCGGGAAAACAAATTGAAGGTCGTGGTCCGCGGCGGCGGTCACAGTTGGTGCCAGCCCACGCTGCGGAATGGCGGCTTGCTCATCGACCTGAGCGAACTGAACAAGGTCATCTCGATCGATGTGGGAGCCCGTAAGGCCGTCGTGCAGCCGATCATCAGCAACCGGGACGTTCAAAGAGTTCTCAACGCCAAAGGCCTCGCCTATCCCAGCGGCCACTGCCCGCAGGTCAAGCTGAGCGGTTATCTGCTCGGCGGCGGCATGTCATGGAACCAGGGTGTCTGGGGATCGGGCACGGAAAGCGTCGAGGCCATCGAGCTCGTGACGGCAGAGGGAAAACTCATCACTGGCGAGCAAGGACGAGCATGCGGAATATTTCTGGGCGGCGCGCGGATCGGGTTCCGGATTCTTCGGCGTCGTTACGCGCTACCATCTCAAGCTGTATCCGCTGCCAAAGGCGATCCACGGCAGCACCTATTATTATTCCATGGACGACGCCGCAGCGGTCGGAGGTTGGCTCGGGGAAAACGCCGCCGAAAATTTCGCCCGCCGTCGAACTCAGCCTCTTCCTGCTCGAAGCTCCCGCGAATCTCAAGGAAAAGACCGCCGCGCAAGGCGGCAAACTCGCCATGGTGACAGCGACGGCTTTCACGGATTCTCCGGAGGAGGCGAAGACCATGCTGAAGCCGCTGGAGGACTGTCCGTTCCTGGACAAATGCCTCTCGCGTTCGTTCGCCACTCCGCTCGTTTTCGAGCAAATGTTCGATTTATCGGGAGCGCTCTGGCCCGAGGGACTGCGCAATCGCGTGGAGGCCACGTTTTCAAACACTTCGCCGGGCGAACTCGTGAAGGCGGTCGGCCGTCCACATGACGAAGTGTCCGTCTCCGATCACTGTCATTCTCTTCGTCATTTTCACCGGCCCGAACGTTCCGGCCGCTCATCCGGACGCGGCTTATTCCATGAGCTCGCGGGTCTACGGCGGACCGTGGACGATGTGGAAGGACGCCGCAGACGACGCGACGAACAGCCAGTGGCATGACGAATGCATCGCGCGGCTCAGGCCCTTCAACATCGGCTACTACGTCGGTGAATCGGACACCGTCCACAGGCCGTCGAACGCCGTCGAATCCGTGTCGCCGGAAAACTGGAAACGGCTGGCCGACCTGCGCGACAAATACGATCCGGACGGCGTGTTCTTCGGCTACTTCGACGGTCTCAGCGAGCCAAAGCCGTCATGATTGGCGATTCCCATTCCGCGCTTGGTCGCGGCAAATAGGGTTTCATTGCCAAAAGCGCGACTGGCAACCTCTCACCAACATCAAATACGGAGCACAACGATGCCTGAAATCACGATCGAGTTGAACGAAGGACGGTCAATCGAACAGAAGCGTGCGCTATGTAAGGGAATTACCGAAGTTGTGGTCGAGACCTGCAAGGTCCCGGCCGACCGGGTGGTAATCACGATTCACGAAACCGAACTCGTGAACAAGGCCGTCGGTGGCGTGCTGTTCGCCGACCATCTCCCCACAGCTTAAGCGGCTCCACACCCTGTCGAATCTTCGTTAGGTTATCGGTCGCCATTTGCTTCGTTCTTTTTTTCCTCCGAACAAATTCTTAAAATCTGCAAAAATAAGTCTTGCATCCACCAACGAGAAACTGGCAGACTCCGCCGCACATCCCCCAAAACCCCCAACACCCCCAAACAAAACGCCCGCCCACGCGCGCGCAAACAAAACCCCCAACAACCCTCAAGAAAACCCTATGAGCACACCAGACATTGAAAGCAACGAATACAAAAAGCAGTTCGCCCATGAAGCGACGCGACTCGCGATCGAATCGGTAGAAAAAGGCTGGGGAGGACCGTTCGGCGCGGTAATCGTTAAGGACGGCGAAAATCATCGGCAGGGGCCAGAACCGGGTCCTTATCACCGGAATTCCGATTTATCACGCCGAGGTGACCGCCATCATGGATGCATGCGCGCGTCTCAATCCGAAATACCTCATGGGCTCGGATTACTATGATGGAGTATTGGAGATGATTCCCCGACCCGAGAGGCTCTCCCGACCCAGTTCCGGAAAGGGCGAAGATGCTCAAAGGCTGTGATATTTACATCAACGGAGCTCCGTGTCCGATGTGCATGAGCGCCATCTATTGGGCGCGAATTGATCGGGTGTATTTCGGCACAAGACTCTCGGATACCAGTAAGATCGGCTTTGACGACGAGTTTCAATACATCGATTTCAAACTCCCGTGGGAAGAGCGAAAAGCCATCAAGTGCATTCCCGATTTTGAACGGGAATACTGCCCGAAATCCTGCGAAGCCTGGGCAAACAAGAAGGACCGACATCCTTACTAAGACCTGGTCGGAATGAGAGCAGTCTGGCGGACCGACGCCGAATACAAGGCGACTCGGCGTCGGATGTTCTGGCACAAGCGCATTCAAATCGGATCGCTCGGCGCAGAGATGACCTAAGTCATCGGGGCCCTGCCGGCAGCGACGATGCAGTATATTCCCGCCAACAGTCGCTGCATCCCCGCGTTCGCGGGACGGCGAATCTCAGTGATCGTATTTAGATCCATCTGTTCATGGGGGAGAAGGTCCCGTTTATGCAGAAACTCCCAAAAAAGATGTAAAGCAAATTTTTTTATGGCGCCGGAATTAGCCGATCCCGATCGCGGACGCGTTCCTGCAGACTCCAAAAGCAGCGACGCTACATCTGCGATTGTACCTAAATGAAGAACCGGAAATTAGTTATGCCGGTTCGATATAGGACGCGGAAATTATCTGCGGTAGCGTCCGCCCGCTGCCAGAAAAAGATGAAGGCGCGAGCTTAGATATCTCAGTGTATGCAGGCGCGCTTATGCAGCGGCTCGTTTGCGTGCGGTCGCGTCCAGAATGCGCTTGCGCAAGCGAAGCGACTTTGGCGTCGCCTCCACGTACTCATCCATGTCGATGTATTCGATCGCGCGCTCCAAACTCATTCGGAGCGACTCCTTCGAGTTGAATTCCTTTGCCTTCGCCCTGGCTGCGCATGTTCGTGAGATGCTTTTCCTTGCATGGATTGACTGGCAAATCTTCGGGACGCGCTGTTTTCGCCGACGATCATTCCTTCGTAAACGTCCTCCTGCGGACCAATGAAAAGACGGCCGCGCTCCTGAATGTTGTTGAGTGCGTAAGCAGTGCTGACCCCGGGCTCCATCGAAACCATCACACCGCGACCGCGACCGCCAATGTCGCCTTTGAATGGCGCGTATTCGCGAAAAAGATGACTCATTATTCCCTCGCCGCGGGTCTGGTTCACGAAATCAGTCTCGAATCCGATTAAGCCGCGCGTCGGGACAATCGCCTCGATTGATACGCGCGACGCGTGATGATACATGCGAGAATTTCGCCCTTGCGATCGGCGATGGATTGCATGACGTCGCCGAGATTTTCATTCGGTAGATCGACATAAAGATTTTCGATCGGCTCGAGCAGCGCGCCGTCTTCAGTTCGGTGAAAAATCACTTCGGGCCGCGAGATCATTAGTTCATAGCCTTCGCGCCGCATCTGCTCCACCAGGATAGCGATTTGCATTTCGCCGCGCGCATTGATCTCAAATGCGCCTGCGGTTTCGGTGTCGTTGAATTGAAGTGAAACATTGCCCCGCGTTTCGCGAACCAGTCGCTCGCGAACATGTCGCGCAGTCACGAATTTTCCTTCGCGTCCCGCGAACGGCGAATCGTTGACCAGAATATGCATGCGAATCGTTGGCGGATCGATATCCACGAATTGAAGCGGCGCGCGATCCTCGCGATCGGTCAGCGTTTCGCCGATGTAAACGTTCTCAAAGCCAGTTAGCCCAACGATATCGCCGGCTGCCGCCTGCTTTATCTCGACTTGCTCTAATCCTGCATAGCTGAACAGAGTAGTGACGGTCGCTCGTTCAGCGCGTCCGTCTCGGTGAATACACACGATCGAATCGCCGACGGTAACGCGACCACTCACGATGCGTCCGAGCGCGATCCGACCAACATAATCGCTATAATCCAGGTTCGACACGAGCATTTGGAAAAACGGCTCGCTTGAAACCTTTGGCGGCGGCACATGTTGCACGATTGCCTGAAACAGCGGCGTCATGTCTTCGCTTTTTTCGTGCAGCTCGCGCATGGCAACACCGTTCTTCGCGCTAGCGTAAATGATTGGAAAATCGAGCTGCTCGTCGGTGGCCTTTAGTTCAACGAAAAGATCGAAAACCATGTCGACGACTTGATGAGGCCGCGCGTTTTCTCTGTCGATCTTGTTAATGACGACGATTGGCTTGAGTCTTGTTTTCAAGCGCCTTGCGCAAAACAAAGCGCGTCTGCGCCTGCGGCCCGTCGTTGGCATCGACAACCAGAAGCACGCCGTCCACCATTTTCATGATGCGCTCGACTTCGCCGCCGAAATCGGCGTGGCCGGGCGTATCGACGATGTTGATGCGATAGCCGTTCCACTGAAAAGCCGCGTTCTTCGCGCGAATCGTGATTCCTTTTTCGCGCTCGAGATCCATCGAATCCATCACGCGCTCCTCGATCTGTTGGTTGGAACGAAACGTCCCCGATTGGCGCAGCAATTGATCCACGAGCGTCGTCTTGCCGTGATCGACGTGCGCAATGATGGCGATGTTACGAATCTTATTCATCGACGGGAGGCTTACCGAGCAGGCAAGCCGCGAAGTCTACGATAGACAACGTCCGAGTCAAACGGCAGCGACACGCCTCACCGTGCAGCTTGCCAGGCAAACGTCCGAAATTCAACCCCAGTCACTTGTTAGGTCCGATCTGCTCCGGACCCGAGAGCAGCTGCTGGAAATCAGGACGGTTACGGATCGGATCCCAGACCGGGTCAATCTTCAAACCAGCGATGGACGCTGCCCCGCCCGCCGGGATTGAGAGCAAACGTCGAAGCCTCTTAATGGCTTCCTCAGGTGCGCCCGCACGTGCCTCGATTTGCGCGAGCCCGATCTGGAAATTTGGGCCGGCCAGAGCATCCTTTTCGATGGAGATTGTATCCGCCGCTTGTCTAGAAAGGCGCAGCGCATCGGCATTGCGTCCCAAGGCGAGGTAAACCCAAGATAGCTCCGTCATCGCGAAAGTGTCATCCGGTCGCTCTCTGAATCTGGCCTCGAGTAACGGCAGCGCTTCTTCTCCCATTGATTTGGCTGCCTCAGGCTCTCCCGCCAGCACGCGAATGGCGACACGCCCGGCAAGCTGTTGAAGATGCGCGCGATCGTCGTTGACCACCCTCTTCTCGACAGCTTGAAAAGCATCGGTGAAACGTCTTTCGATCACGTCGAGGTAAGCCGGCCAGCCAATGACTGCACTAACGTCGCCGGCTCCGGTAGCGCCACGGGGGCCGCCGGCGCCGCCGGGGATGCCTTTGATCACCTCTGGAAAATCATCGAGTGCTCGCCGGGCCGAGGCGACATCGCCCGTCGTGGTGAGGCGAGTGAAGACAAGGAACATCGCTGCCTGCGTGTTGTGCGGATCGATGGCGAGAGCTCGCAATTCGGCTCGCTCCGCATCCTTCCACAGACGCAATACATTGCAGGTCGCTCCGATATTGGTCGGGATGCTGGCGTCGCGCGGGTCGAGTTCCTCCGCTCGTTGAGAATCGGCCAGCGAGCGCTCCCATTCACCGCGCCGGCGATAAACCCAAGCGCAAAACGCCCGCGCGTCGGCGTTGTTAGGTTGCAATTCCAGCGTGCGGTTGAACTCTGCCAGCGCGTTCTCGTATTGGCGATGACCCCAATAAAAGAATAATCCCAGCGCAAAGTGCGCTTCCGGAGAATTTGGAGCCAGCGCCAGAGCGCGGTCAATGAGCGACTTCACCTCCTCTAATTCCGCTGGCGCCAAAGGAGAGACGAACCAGTGTCGCGATAGTCGATTGCGTGCGAGCTCCGCGGCGGCCTCGGCAAAGTTTGGATCGCGTGCCAGCGCCTGCCGGTAAAACGCGTCGGCACGATCGTAGGCGTCTGCGGCCAGACTGCTCTCTGCCTGGTGAAACTCATACTGACCGCGTAGGAAAAGATCATAAGCTTCCGTATTCTCTGTCCGCGCCGCGGCCAGGACATGCGATTCGCTCGGCGAGAGATTCGCTTTCAAGGCGTCCGCGATTTGCGCTGCGACCTCGCTCTCAACTGCTAAAACATCCTTAAAGTCACGATCATAACTTTTCGCCCAAAGATGCGTATCGGCGCGGGCATCGATCAACTGCACATTCACCCGAACTTTGTCGCCAGCTCTCTGCACCGTCCCCTCGAGGATAGTGGAAACGCCGAGCTCTTGCGCGACTGTCTTTAAGTTGTCCGGCTTGCTCTGATACTTCGCCGTCGAGGTTCGCGAAATGACTTTGAGATCCCGAACCGTCGCTAATTTCGTCAGAATCTCATTCTGGATGCCCTCGGCGAAATACGCGTTTTCCTTTTCAGCGCTCAGATTTTGAAACGGCAGGACCGCGATCGATTTGTCGATCTTGCGCGCCGAGGCGCGCGGCAAGAGAAAAATCCCGCAGCGGTAGAAATTATCGCGCCGGCGGCGACGAGGAGAATAATATTGCGGCGGCGATGCCCCCAGGAACCTTTGGGGTGGCTTGAATTCCTTGCGGCGTCACGTCGTAAGCCCAGGCGAGGATGAGCGCGACCGGAAAACCGACCAGCAAAAGCACGATGACAAGACGCAGCGTCCAGTTCGGCAATTCCCATGCCGGAATAACCGCAGAACCAATTTGAATGATGAATCCCGCAGCGATGATATAAGCGGCCGCAACGCGATAAACTTTCCGCCGCTGCAACTCTTGGAAGAAGCCGCTCATAAACAATCTGGCCTCATCATCACCATAGTCCGACACCGCGTGTCCAAGAGAAGATATGCACAAGCTCGGTCTAAAAAGCGGGTGTATTGAAACGTTTCCATCGGTGAGCTGAACGACGGGGCAAGTCGTGCGAGTAATCGATTACCGGCGTAAACCATTCGCGCGGTCCGAGTGGCTGCGTGGACTTAGCGGTTTAAAGAGGCCCGACGCCGAGGAACTGACCGAGCATTACCCGTTTTTAGTCACCCGCGGAGCCGCCACGATGATGAATCACACACGCGTGCAACGAGCAAGCGGTAAGTCGGCCATCCTGCACGCGTCTTTACTTTCGGAGCCAACCCCAGCTAATCGGCGCGCGGTCGTTTCACGATGAACATCGTGATGGAGTTCGCTTTCCGCTCTGACCCACGCGCGACAACACGAATAAGTGGGCGATTCGGCCTCACGACGTCCCACGCCACGACGCGGTCGGTCAGGACTGGTGCTTTTTCAAGCTGGCCAATCTTGTCGAACGGCATCTCCTTTCCAGGCCGCAGATAAGCGGCGATATAGGTGATGCGCTCTTTCTCGTCAGCTTTTACAAAGACCGAGCCGTAGTCGGTTTTCGCCAGTTGCCACGAAACCTTGTGCTCATCCTCGGTCCGCCCGGCCGCTTCGTCTGCTCCATCAAGAGGGCGAGCCGAGGGTTGGCCTAACGAATCAAGCTTGCTGTGCGCACTCTCGAGAGTCGAGTCCAGCTCGATCCCAAGAATCGCGGTCTGGACCTTGACTGATTGCGCTGCAGCCAGGCGCTCCTTGAACGGCGCTAACTTGGGACGCTTAGACGGCGAAGGCGAAGGAGCCGACGCAGATGCGTCCCACATTCGGCCACCCAACCGCGAACAGACCTACAACAATGAGCGCCGTCGCCGGCAGCGACCGAAGGATCACAGGTTGTTCCTGCTCACTTCACCTTAAACTCGGTCCCTCCGCGGGTGTAATCCTCGAGCGCCAACTCGCTCAACTCGAAGGTCCGGCCTCGCAGACCGCACAAGGTTGAACCGGAAACAATCGTCGGACGGCCTGCTGCCGTGAGAATGGCGTTGAGCCGCGTGGTCGAAACGCGAACCGTGATCTTGCGATTTGTTTGGTCGATGGAACCGAAGTCAGCATTTCCGACAATCGTATCGGTGGTGCTGCCACTGAAGTTACGCACGGTCGTGCCGTATTGATAACTAGGCACGCCGTTCGAATCGGTGCTGGCCTGGACGAAGAACTGGTCGCCATCGTCGGAAAGACCTTTCGAGTAGGCGTTGCCACTGATATTGACGATCCCCGTCTCCGGCGCGTTGGCCGCGAAATACATCCGCCAGGTGGCTAATGGCGGGATAACAGTCAGATCCGAGACCTGCATTGTCGCCGTAATATTGAAAACACGGTTTATCTTCGGCGTGACATATTTGATGGTGATGATGTCCACCGCGCTAGGTTCGGGCCCAACCGCGAGCAGGCCACTATCCTGGTCAAAGGCGAAATCGGTCACTTGTTCACCGTCCGGTCCCGGCTGCATCGCCTGCGGCGTAACCCCACCGTCGGGAGGAGGAGTCGCCCCGGGCACGGCAAAGGGCTGCGCGGGAAGAGCCGAGCCTTCCCTGACGCCTGGCAGGTTACCACCCTTAATCGAAGGGCCGGTGATCTGCCGCGCGACATAGGTATTCCCATCGAAGTCATTATGGTCATCGGTATAGCCAATGACTGCCGCGCCTTGCGGATCGAAGTTCACCTGGAAGTAATCGATTAGATTCCGGTTCGGCGATTCACCAGTGAGCGACAGACCCTTGAGTGAGATATTACTGGCATGAATCGAATGGTCGCTCGCCTGGGCGATGCGGAAGGTGGGAGCAGGCGCATCCGCATTGAAGCTCTGGGCGAAATAGACCCGCCACCGCGCGTCGTCGTTGTTGCCCTGGTTGTCGGTGGCATACCAGGCTATTCCAACTGTGCCAGGAGTCGGTCCGGTCGCGATCCATGGCATAAGGTTGACTCTTGTGGTCAAGTCTGCCGGATTATTAACCTTCACCGGGGCCCTCCACGTGGCACCATGGTCACTTGAACTGATGAGGAAGATATCATTGCCGTCGGAGTAACAGAGATAGACGGTGTTGGGTGTGGCGCCGGTGTTAGCCACTCTCATGGCAACGAAAATATTCGCCGGATCAACCGTCGTTGGGATCGGCTGATAGAGAGTGTAAGTCAGCGGCGGAAGTCCGGGCGCCGGCGGTACACCGACCGCTAACTGGCCATCATTACCACTGATATAGACTGTGCCGTCGCGCTGATCGACATCGAGCGCGCCCGTTTGCGACATGGTGCCAACCACAGTCGCAGGCCCGTAGGTAAGACCGCCATCGATTGACTGCTGAACAAAAACAACGCCGGCGCCAAAGTTGCGATATTCAAGAAAGACCGTGTTCGGGCCGTAGGTCCCCATCCATTGGCGGTCGTTAACCGGCACTCCTCCGGCGAAGTTGCCGACAGGATTAAATTGAAACGTCGCTCCGTGATCCAGCGACCGCCCGACCGTCACGTTCGCCGCCGTGAGACTGGAATAAGCCAGCACTGGTTCCCCGGTCGCGCCAATCCCGGTGAACGCGCCAAAGCCTACCGCAAGGTCAATATCGCCACCACCGAGCGCACCGGCGGACAATTCATCCTGCTCCGCGACTGTGCCGGGCGCGTCGGGTTGGCCTCGATAGATCGGCACCCGCATTTTCGGATCGAAGCGTCCTATTGCGGAACGCCCGCGATGGTCGGGCGCAGATCAAAATACCAGAGGTCAACTCCAGCCGGCACGCCGCGGATACCACAGACGTAGTAATTGCCTAACGAATCGACACGGCTGCTCGGTTCGCCATCGCGGGTCGCAGTCTGCGCTTTCGCCGTCGAGTTCGGCGCGAAAGTCATCCCGCCGCTGCGGTAAGTCGCCGTTCTTTGAACCTGGGCAGTTTCCAGCGTGATCGTGCCATGGGGTTGATCGACCCCGGAGTATTTGCGAAGTAGACCGCGATGACATTGAAATCTCCCGTCCCGTCGCTGTTCGGATCGATGACGGTGCTTTCACGTGTGCTCGGGACACCGCCTCCGGAACTGCTCACCAGATCGCCATCCGAGCCATCCGCATTGCGTTTATGGATGTAGAGATCGTAATCGTTACTGCCGGAGGTCCACTCAATTTTGACCGCAATGGTCTTGCCGGTGTAATTGCCGGCTGTCACGTGGAGGATAAAGGTATCGCGATTGACGCCTTCAATCGCCGTTGTTTCATCGGTGCCTCCGGTGCCGATGGCGGTGCCATTCCATTCGACGGGCGAGGTCGTGCTCGGATCGACCGTGCCTGCAGGAGGATTGGCTGCATGCGTGACCGCGATGCTCGAAGAGCGAGGCCGCGCAGGTGGCCGCAAGAATGCCAAATGAATTAAGAGAAAGAGGGAATGCTTTCATGAGATTGATGTGTGGAGTTAGAAGTGGGTTTGATGTTTTTAAAACGGTTCGTATTAGGACAAAGGATTAGCCGTATGCCGTGTTATTTCTGCTTGCCTAGTAAACGAGCCTAGCAGTTGCTCGCCGCCTGGCTGACTTTAATGCTGCAGCCCTGTAACACCTGACACGAAACCAAATGTTCAGGATCAGGTGATTTAAAGTCACCCGAGGCCTACCAGCATCTGGATGGTGCTGCCAAATCGGCTACCATTAAAGGAATGGACGGAGTCGCGGACGTAACTGAGCAAACGAAGATTAGCGAGAGTCGATCACTGAGGGAAAATATCAGGCGGCGCTGAGGGATATTTGGCTTTCAGCTTTGTGAAATACTTTGCGTAATCGGTTCCTTCCTCAGCGGGCATCCACTCCAGTAGCGTCCATTTGTTCGCCGTTTGTTGCAGAAGTCCGGATTGCGACTCGTAGTGTTGCCGCCCGTCTGCTGATTTAGGGTTGACTTGTATCCAGGCCCACCCGTTATGGACCTTCAGGTACGGAACAATCTAGCACCAGGTTCTTTCGCCCCTGACGAGCTAACGCGTGATGAACTGCCTGGAGGATGGCATTCCTCTCAGCGCTACCATCGGGCGGAGTATGTGCCGTGTTTACAGACGCGCAGCTGGCCAAAACCAGTGAGGCAACGAGCAATACTGTTGTGACGTGGTTCTTCATGGCATTTCTTAATGCCAAATTTCGAGGGCGCAGTCAATCCTTTAGAGCGTGCGCGGACCGACCGTGATTCAACGGTTGCTACAAGAACTCAGCGGGCTACGAGCATCAAAAACTCCGGGTTATCGGCCAAGTCGTTGATGAAAGGCTTGCCGCGTGGTCGGCCGTCGATCGCACCGTAACGAAGAATTTCCTTTGAATTGCGACTAGCAACGTAGAGGAAACCATCGTCGCCAAATGCCATTCCTGCCGGGCCATTAAGGCCGCGCGGACTTTGGCTCGACAAAGACGCTCGTGGAGCCCTGCCGAAGATCATGTCGCAGAATCGAATCGTTCCCGCCGCTTCCAATGAGAAGATAACGACCGTCTGGACTGAGCAACAGATGGATCGGCCTATCAAGCTGATCGCTTTGCGGACTAAGGTTTCGCAAATGGCGACCCGTGCGAGCCTCGTAAATTCGTACGCAATCGGCAGCGCGATCCGCGACAAACATCTCGTTATTTGGCGCAAAAATCACTGCTCTGACTTCCAGCAGACCGTTCGATGCAAGCTTCGCCGATGGAACGAAAGTTCCCGGCGGGAAATCCGCTTTTTCCAGATGCGAGGCTCTCAGGAAGAGGCATCGGCGTCCCTGGTTTACCTGTTTTGCTCGCGGGACCGTGATATCTCGCGATGAGACTCGTGTTTTGACTCGAAACGTAGAGGTCGCCTTCAGAATCAAACGCCAGGTTAAACGGATGATCGATGCCCGGATTCATCTCAGCGTGGCGCTTTACGAAGACCTCGAGCAAAGTCGTGCTGTCCATTCTCATTGAGCGCGCCCTTGAACTTCAGGATTTCGCTGTATTCGAAATACGCGTTGACGACATACAGATTCTGATCCGGGCCAAATACGAATCCGCGAAGCTCACGAAGTTTGATGCCCGCAGGAAGACTCTTCTTGTTTAAAGCCTTCCGTAATCTCTTCCCGTCAGTCGAATAAACGTGAATATTGTTTAACGACGCTTTCTCTTCGCCGCCGTGAAAGCTGACGTACCATTCCTTCGGCATAACTCTCTAATTTGTCCGCCGGAATCTGCCGTTGCGCAGGCCTGCTCTCAAATTTTGATATTTTTGGCTGGTCGTCGAGACGTTTTTGTAAGACAATCATCTGATCCGGCAGCGTGGAGGATTGAACCATGAATGGAGGAGACGAGTCGCTTCCCTTGGGAAATCCGCCTGTGCTCGAACACTCGACGCCTACAGGCGCCACGGAAATCGCCCAGCGACTTGTCGCATTTCCGTTCACGCCTCCCGATGTGAAGCTCAAAGAAGAAGAGGCTCTCTCAAGCTCGAACGACTGGTTCACGAAGCATGATAAGAATAAGATTGATCGAGCTTGGCAGTCTCGACTTTTTCGCCTCGACCGGCCCCGAAAGCGTGGGTGTTGTTCCAAAACTTCATAACACTTCAGCCGGAATCGAAATCTATCAGCTTCCTCCGACGCTGACTAAAGAGACATTCGAAAAAACGGAAGGCCCGTACCGCTCCGGCGTTACGAAAAGTACAGTAACAAGAGGTCGGGCGAAAAAATTGCGAAGTTCAAGGTGGGCACTATGGCTCAGTCCGGGCTCGCCTGTTTTCACATGTCTCGTCTTCTCGGTCACCTGGTCGAGGTGCCGCCCGCAACGTATCGGACTATGGATCTCCAGGAATTCCAGAAGGTCGGAGATCAAGCCCGAACGACCGGCCATCCGAGTTGCACGGAGGCCTGGGCCAATCTGCGAGCTATGGCAAAGTCAGGCAGCTCAAAAGTGGTTCTGCCGGATGGAAAGACGGTCTATGGGTCGCTGGCCCAGAACCCTCGGGGAGAAGACAGCAGCCCCGAAGACTATTGGACCGTTGGTGCAATCAGAGGGCACAGCTTTTACAAGGTCCTCTCTTCAAAGGCGCCAGTAGCAAACATTCTAAACTTGAACGACCCGAAGTGCCTTCAGGATCTGGCGCTCGCGCAAGACATGATCCGAGGAGTAATCCTCGATTCAATCTTTCGTCAGGTCGATCGCCTCGGCAACATCAGCGTCGACCAGTTGCAGCACTACGTGACCGCGACGGTAAAGTAAAATGGGATGACAAACTAAGTGACAAGGACAAAGCTGACGCTGTCAGCCCTATTTTCGCGTTAAAGCGAATCGTATGCAAGGATAACGACGATGGAATGATGTGGGGAATGAATTCCATCTCTGTTACTCCGATTCTCAACGAAACCCATCACGTCGATAAAACGATCTACAACCGGTTGCAATGGCTGGCAGGTCTAATGCAGGACAGCGAACCAGGCTCGGACGCGAAGATAAAGGATTACTTTGTTAACGTTGTCCATATTTCAGGCGACAACTACGACAAGTTGAAAGCGAGTCTCCTTAAGCAGGCCGCCTCGCTCAAGAGCAGAGTCGACGCCAAGGATATTCAGGTCGACCTGGATTTTGAGGGAACGATGAAGAAGCTCTACGCGAAGGAGGTAGAAGCTGCTCAGGCCGCGGCGTCGACCGGCACGCAACCCGGTACGACGACGCCACCTGCAGACAACATCCCGCCGACCCCTACACCGGCACCAACTCCAACAGTTCCTCCGACGCCACAAGAGTCTCAGCGCACCTCGTGCACAGGAAATCACCGAACACACGGCTCCAAACGGAACCGTCGAGCTCGCCACTCGACCATCGACTTTTCCGGGACACCCGGAAATCTACAGTCAAAAGGACATCGAAAAGGAAAAGGAACTTGCTGCGATAGATTTTTATAACGGCAAAACGAAGGACGACTTGGATATTGTTTTAATTCCCAAGACCTACAGCACTTCACCAGGACTAAATGTTCATGCAATCAAGTTACCCGCCGGAGCGAGCCGTCTCAGTTATGCCTCAGCGCATACAGGAAAGAGCGCATTCAGGCCAGGGGAAGGTGATAGCGAAATACAAACAGTCGATTCCGACCCATTTCACGTATAGCCCCTCGATTCTCGGTTACTACCATTTGTCGCGGTTCCTTGATGCGGGCCATGTCGAGCCTGCCATCGTCCGAACGATGGATGTGGCGTCGCACAAGCCCCTGGCTGATTTGGGCAAGGCAAAAGCAACCGGATCGAACAACCGAACACAGTGGACGGAACTGAGAGCCTTGGATGACGCCCACAGTAATCCCTCACTCTACACGAAGGATGGGAAGCAGCTTTACGGCGCTCTTGCAAGCGAACCCTACCGGAGAACAAAGTTATCCTCATTTGAGCGATCTCGGGGGCGCGGCTGCCTTTGCAGCTTCATCCGAGTTTGCAAGAGTAACCAGCTCAAGCCCGCTTAAACTAAACTACAAAGACGCGGCTGGTAAGCTCAATCAGGCTGCTGTTCAGCAAATCGTACAGATAAGGGATCTCTCCGACATGGTGTTGATGGACTATCATCATGAGCCAGGCTGATCGGTTCAGTGGCAACATGCATTCGGAAAAAGGTCTACCTGTGGATCGAAAACGGCGTTCTGAAAAGCGATAGCAAAAAAGCGATCCCGCAAAAGCTGCCGAACAGTTGAAGCAGATCCCTGCCGACGCAGTTCTGGTCAATCGGATGATCATGAAAGATAACGATGCCGGCCTGATCAGCGGCAATTCGGCCAAAACTAATCATCTTGCTCGAAAAAATCAGCCACATGGATTCCAAGACTTATAACCGGCTTCTCGATCTGCAGAAAGAGCTGCAAAAACCGGAAGTTGCTCAGTGGTATCAGACCGAGCTTCTCTTTACGTCCGCTGACTTTAACACCATGAAGAACAACGTCGACCAAGCCGTAGCCATTCTAAGTGGCCGCAAGGATAACGGGCTTTTTCTGGATGCAAATGTGAGCGCCGCTATCGGTGCAGCAGACAATCAGGCCAGGGACCGGAACCACGCCCGGCTCTGGCAATGTCGCCAGCACTCGCTCGGCAGTAATTACCGGCTCCGTCGGTCGCTGGGAAAAAGGCGCGCGCAATCTTCCAGCGGACGTAGAGACAGTGCAACGCCTCTTGCAAACAGCGGCGCAAAAATTACAAGCTCCTCAACTTGATCCCAAGGGCGTTGATGGAAAAATTGCGCGACCGCCCGCGAAGTCGAACACGGTGGCTGCGATCGAAGCTTTTCAGAGCCGTTCCAATATTTCGATTGATGGACTAATTGAGCCCGACAGTCAGACGTGGCAGGCACTCCTGCAAGCTGCCGGCGGTAGTTAACGAGAATGCTATCGCGTTTGTTAACATGAGCTCAAATCTCTCGGCATCAGTCGGGCGTTGGGAACGTCGAGCGCGCAACCGCCCAGCCGATGTAGAAGTAGTGCAGCGCCTTTTGGAAACGGCTGCACACGCTTTACAAGCTCCCGAACTCGATCCGAAAGGAGTTGATGGAAAAATCGCACGTCCGCCTGCAACTTCGAACACAGTTGCGGCAATTGAAGCGTTTCAAGGCCGTTATACCAGTTCGGTGGATGGCCTGATTAAGCCGGACAGCCAGACCTGGCATGCACTCTTGGATGCTATAGGCCAGACACCGGAAGTCCACGAACCGCCGAGTCAGCCGGAGGTTTCCGACAATGCCGGAGAATGCTTCTTCCCCTTTCCTTCGCTGCCCGCGTCAGACTGGACTCATTCGCCGCGTGCCTTTGGTTCTAACCGAAACAACGGCCGCCGCGCCCATGCTGGCTGCGACTTGTATTTTGAGAAAGGCACCTGGATTTACGCGATCGCCGACGGCACCGTCACACGCGGACCGTACCCGTTTTATTGCGAAACCTTTGCTTTGGAGGTCGATCACGGCGAGTTCCTCGCGCGTTACGGAGAGATCCAGAAAACAACAACTGTGAAGGAAGGCGACAGGATCCACGCAGGAGAGCAGATCGCCAAGGTCGGACACTTGATTGGCATTCAAGTCCCGAGCGATATGTTGCACCTGGAGTTGTACGACAAGACTGCATCGGGACCGTTAACAATTACCGATGCAAACAGATCAAAGAAAAGATCGGATGGCATTCCGTTTATGCGTCGGATGGATCTGGTCGATCCTACTTCCCGATTGAATCAGTGGCAGGTTCGCTTCCCGAAAGCTCAGCAGTCAGGCATTTAGTCCCATTGCTTCCGCGGCTTCGTCCAGGTTCCGCTCACTACGACTTGTGTGTCATCCACAAGTGAGTTGTCCTGAATAAGTCGCGCCACATCTACCAACTCAATGCGCACACAGCCGTGGGAAGCTGCGTACTCGGGCACACTTGGGAAATAATGAAGCGCAATGCCTCGGCTTTGCATAAACCACGTAACGTACGTAGCGCGAGAATCGCTGTTAAGCCTTCGTTGGAAGCCTTGCACTGGACGCGTTCCTTTCGGAGTACATTTGGACCCCGACCGCCGACTTGTGGCATCATTATCGCAATTGAGACCTTTTAATCCTGCACCAGGTGACGTCCTGAACGGCCCTGTCTCCTGACTATCAGCCTTCGGTCCCGTCCAGGTAAGAGTGAGCGGATGATCAGGATCGTCCAGGCTCACCGAAATTTGCTGTATGTAGCGTCTGCGGAAAATCATCATTCCGGAATGGATGGGACGAGTCCGCTGGTGGACTGCCAGCCTGCAGGAGTGCCTGCCATGTCTGACCGTCGGGCTCAATCAGTCCATCAATCGAAATATTGGAACGGCTCTGAAAGGCTTCGATGGCAGCAACCGTGTTCGATTTCCGGGGCGGTTGCGCAATTTTTCCATCAACGCCTTTCGGGATCCAGCTGAGGAGCTTGTAGTTTTTGCGCCGCCGTTTCCAAAGGCGTTGCACGGTTTTCACATCCGCTGGAAGATTGCGCGCGTTTTTTCCCACCGGCCAACAGAGTCACTAATTACTGCCGAGGAGTGCCCCGAGTCTGTGGCTGAGATTCCAGCGCTCTTTCTCGCGAGACCTTAAAAACAGGTTTCCCTGCATCTAATGCCTCCAGTTTCTTTGCACGCGCCAAGCCGTTGTTTCAAAGTCAGTTTCGGCTTCGCTGATTTCTTTCGTTTTCCTTTTTAGAACCGATTGACCGTGCGCTCCGACGTTTTAACTGAGGTTTTCTTCTGCCATATATGTGTCACATGGTTGCTTCTACACGAACCGGAAATCTATTTATGCAGCGGTGCGATAAACAGCGCGAAAGTATCTGCACAGTCCGTCTGCTGCAAGAAACGATCAAAGCGACGAGCTTACGTATCTCGGCTTATGCAGCGGCTCGTTTGGCGCGGACTCAGCGATTCAAAGAGACCCGACGCCGAGGAACCGACCGAGCATTAGCCCGTTCAGTTACCGCGAGCCCGCAGATGCATCGCGAGTGACTTGAATCGGATCTTGTGGGCAGCCAAAGACCTTTGGGCCGAACTGAAGCGGCGCAATGTTTTCTAAAGCGGGCGATTGCTTACGCGGTCATCGCGTGGCTGCTGATGCAGATAACGACGGAGGTGTTTCCATTTCTCGGCTTATGGCGCAATCGCACGGTCTGTCGGCGGGCTTTGACGCCTGGGCGAATTCGCTGCCTGTTTTGCGATCGCTAATCACAAATGTGTTGTTTTCTCCGAGCGTCGACCACGGCCCGCGCGGTACTTCGCTAAACTCAACAGAAGCGCCAGTCGGTTACATCCGTTTCGTTTAATCCGAGATAGTCACGCACAGCGGGAGAGACATCGAGACCTGCGCCTCGGTTCAGAGTGGTTTCGGATGTTCATTGCCAAATACATACTGCCAATAATCAGTGCGGAAGGGTCCTGCGTCTTCCCATTGCGCATAAACCGTTCGATCTCCCTTGCGAATCGCAACCCATCGATCCTTGCAGGTGGAAACGCCGGGGCCTCGGTACGCTTCCTTGAACCATGGAACGACGCGGGGCGCTTCTGGTCGATGGCCAGTGGCTGCCTTGTCGTTGTATGGGAGGGCGCAGTAAAACGGGTTCTGTCGAGGCGTGAACTTTACGGGAATCGTAATTGCGTGCGATGCGCAGGATTTGGATCGTCAAATCCGCCGTAACTTCTGCTCCAATTTTTGTCCCACGAGCTTATGCGGTTCGGCACCGGATTGTTTGCGCTCGGCTTCTCGCCGATCCAAAAGACAGTTGTCACGATATTTTTCTTCCACGGATAACGCTCTCCTGTGGCTGAGACACTCTGCCTGGTGCTTGAACATCCCGCGCTGATTGCTGCCAGCGCACCGATCGACAGGATCGATATTGCTTTCATCATACGCTTCCTTGTTTTTCTGCTCTGCGTCTCGGACGTTGTCGCGGACGCGTTCGCTTTGCGGTTCTTCTCTTAGCGCCACTCAATGGCGCAACGAGTAAGCTTTTTCCATCGGTCGTTGAAATTGCAACAGGTCTAGCGGGATCAACGTTTAGTAATTCCAGCACGGGCTTGTCCAGGATCAGGGCGAATGAATTTCCGTGCCGCACAAGCATTTTGATCATCTCGGTGACTCATTGCATACAATGTATCACCGTTCAAGCACCAATCTTCTGCCACGACGAGGCCATCTTCATCGATGAATCAGGTCGGCGGACACTTGCCGAGAAAGCGGTTGAGATCCTTCGGCGCCTGCCTTAGTCCGCTTGATTTTATTGCGCGGGCGTTGTGCTTCTCAATCTTCGCCGCCGCAATTCCATCGCCCAAAGCGCGGCGATGGTAAGCAGGTCGCTGATGATGTGAGTGGCTTTCACGCTTCCGAAAGTGGCGGGCGTAAGAGTCGGCTCGAGCAGATCGCGCACTTGCCTGGAGGGAGTAGCGGCGGCGGCGCCAGAATCAAATTGTTTGATCGCTTCAAGCGTGGCGAAGCGCTGCGCGGTCGTGTCTTTCATCGCATCGAGATTATTCATAGGCGAACAGGGCGAATAGGATGCACACCAATGCGGTAGTAATCGCAGCCGGCTGTTTACGCAGTGAGGAAAACGCCAGGACACCGCCAACGATAATAACGTAGAGATTCCAATATTGCTGCATCGCCGTCGAGCGCTCGAAGTAAAGCTGAATCAGTTCGTTATAGTTCATAAATTCTCGCGATTATGAAAGCGCGCCATGATCCAAGGCGAGAACAAAAGAGTCCGTGCCACCGGGAGAAGAACGAACTCGATGTTCGAATTCGGACAAGGCGGAGCGCACCTCGGGTCGAATAACAACGGACGGTCGAACGCGGCGAATCATCGCGAATGCCTCTTCCGCGGTCTTCACTTTCCCACTCATTATTAAATAAGCGGCTACCGCCGCTGCGCTTCGCGAGTAACCGATCTTACAGTGAACATAGACGGCACCGTTTCGGGAGTGATTGCCGATGAATTTGCTTATCTCCACAAGTTGCGCCTGGGTGGGAGCAGTCAGGTCCAGGACGGGAATATTTCGATAATTGATTTTGCGGAACGGTTTCGCTTCGGAAAATTCAGCGCTCAAATCAAGCACGGAGACAACCCCGGAGCACAAAGCTTTGTTCGCAGAACGGCACCCCAGTTTGCCGCCAATCCAGATTTGTGGTGTGACCTTGTCCCACGATCGACATTGGCTCCGGTAATACAGCAACGACAGATATTGACCGAGTAAACAAGGCGCCAACACAAACCGCGTGCTCCACGGCAACTTTCCTTCAGTCTTGCGAAAAACGATCGGACCCGCTCTGAAGCTACGCGATCGCCACGATGCCGAGAGCGATCGCTGGCCAAAGAAGCAGGACTCCCCATGGCCAAAAGATCGCGCCCATAATCAAGACAACCGCCGCTCCCGCTGCGTAATACGAACCGATGCGGCGATTCGCGATAACCGGCGGCGCGTGCGAAGGCTCGCGAAAAAGGTAGAAGCAATATCCGGCCAGGACAAAACCACCGACGATGTCGATGACGTGGTGCTGGTAAGTGAGCAATGGCGAGAGAGCAATAAGGAAGAACCACGACATGACTGCCAACAACGAAAACGCCGCGAAGATTTCTTGCGTAAACATCGACCAGAAGCAACAGCAGCGCGGCGTGCAATGACGAGGAAAAGATTAAATGGCAAATCCACTCCGCGAAACCAATCGAAGACCGCGCCGAGCCACCCGCTAGCGTGAGGGCGCGGGAAAGCAAAACGCAGCGGGAAAAGCAGAAAACAAAGCGCCTGCAATGAGAATTGCGGCGATGACCCGCCGCGAAAAGATCCGCAGCTCCTCCTCTGTTCGACAAAGGAACGGAGCCGCGATGAAGAAGAGGTCGATCGACATGTAGGGGAGAATCATGAAAGGAACGAATGGGATGCCACGCTCCCATTGAAAATAGAACGAGCCGACGTGACTGCGTTGTCCCGTGATCCAATTGCAACCGCTGTAGACGACCAGAAACAGGACCGACAATTCCGCAGAAACCGTGAAGGCTTTAAGGCGAGAGACGTGCACGCGATGGTTAAGACTTCGAGCGTCGTGCGATTGAGACGGTGAACATTCCCCACTGATCGATTTCCATATCGATCTTTTCGAAGCCGGCGACGCGAACGAGTTCATCCATTTCGGCCGTCGTCCGACGACGCATGATCCAGCGTTCACCTTCCCGATTAACGAGGACATGTGCAATGAATTCGAGCTGCGGGTGCCACGGCTGATTCGTGTAAATGAGGTAACCGCCAGGCTCGATCGCGTCGGCTAATCCGCGCAACGAATTCAAAACCGGCTCGTTCGACGGAAACAATTCATAAAGGCCTGAAACGATTCCGATCGTCGCGCGCGGTTGAATTCCGGCGAGAGATTCTCGATTGAACGCGTCGCCTCGGCGCGCGATTACTGCGCCGTTAACATTTAACTCATCGGCCAGAGCGCGCACGGCATCGACATTTTCCTGCTTATAATCGCAAAGCGTGGCGCCGATCGGAATCTCTGGCATATCGCGGATCGTTTCGATTACGTAACGGCCGGCACCTGCAGCGATATCGAGAATTCTCACCGGGCGATTCTCGCGATGCACTTTCAGAATCAAATCGCGCAGAGTTTTATTCAGATTCGCTTTGCGTTCCCGAATGCCGCGCCAGCCGATGCTGTTCAGTACGATTTGTCGATAAGCCGGCCAAGCGCGCTCCAGCCGTGCGGTTCGTTCTTGTAGACGTAATCGAGCGAAAGACCGGAATCGAAACCACAACGCCAGCCGATCTCGATGCCACGACTCAATCGACCGGCAAGTTTCAGTCCAGCGCGAGCGACTGCGAATCTTGCGCTGCCGTTGTTCTTCAAGCACTCATGTTCGTGCGCCGTGTATCCGCTCTTATCGGCGTTTACCAATGAAGGCGCGGTTGCCGCTTTCGCGAAGCAATCTCGAACGAACTCGCGAACAAGTCCGACAACGTCGTGACGATTCGTTTCGTGAAAGATCGCGTGATAAGCGTCCGGGAAAATCTCGAAGCGCTTGTGAGTTGAAGAAAGCCGATCAAAAAACTTTTGCTGTGCTTTGAGACTCACAACCCAATCTTTTCCCGCGCCAATCATCAGCGTCGGCGTTTGAATCGCACCGGCATCGGCAAGCAACCGTTTCGAGGTGTCGTGGAGGTCGAGAAGCACGTTGACCGCGATTTGCCGGAAGATGAGCGGATCGGAATCGTAGCGAGCAGCTTGTTCACGATCGTGCGTGAGCATTTTCGATTTCACGTAGCTCTTTACGAATCGCGGTCGAAGGATTCGCAGCGCCGGAATTGCGAATGGAATGTAGAGCTTCACGTGAAATGCGGCCGTCGCCAAAATCATGGCGCGGATCGGCGGCGCGTAATCGTGGATCCAGGCTGTGACGGTGACGGCGGCGAGACTATGCGCGAGCACGATCATGTTTTCGATCGGGATGCCGAACTTCTCCGAAACATGACGCGCAAAGGCGTCCACATCTTTGATCACGTCGTGAAGACTCTTTGCCGCGCCGCGATCTCCCGCGCGAACGTCCATGACCGCGCGCGTCCCACGCGAAGATCGCGATGTCGTCAAGATCTAGTGAATCGACCGTTTCTTGCCAACGACCGGAATGTTCGTGACCACGGTGAAAAAGCAGCAGCGCTTTGTCCGTTGCCTTATTTGGGATCCACGAGCGATAAAACAGCTCGGCACCGTCCCAACTAGTGAAAGTTCTTTCAGTGGCTTCCATTTGCTGGGTGCAATTGATTCACCGCATCGCGTAGTTCGGCGGCAATCGCGCAGATGTCGATCTTGTCTGTTCCGCGATCGCGATAATTGCGAGGCGTTCCAACGACCAATCGAACTTTTCGCGGGCGCGGAAATCGTTTGCCTTTAGGCCATGCCTGAAATGATCCATCGATGAAACACGGCGCAACTGCGACGTCGCGTCCCGCAACAAGAGCGCCGATTCCTGATTTGAATTCGCCAACTTCGCCGGTTGTCGATCTTGTGCCTTCCGGAAAAATAATCAGGATGGTTCCTGGATTGGCGAGCAATTCCCGGCAAAGCGACAGGCTTTGTCGAACGCGCGCTTGTCTCGCAAACGGCAGCGCGTTCACGAGTATCGCGGCGGCCCAAAGTCGCGGGACGCTTTGGAAAAATAATCAGACGCGGCCGCTGGAAACGCGCGATGTAATTTGCGCAGCGGCAACGCCGCGAGCAGACAAAGTGTGTCGATATGACTGCAATGATTCGCGACGATAACGAGTGAGCGGTTGGTCCGCAGATTTTGGTGCCCGATAATTTCGAAATGGTTGTAGATGTGCAGCAGCCCTGCGAATGATCAACGCGCCGAGCGACCGCAATCCGTAAACGAGCATGTCCGGCTCGCGCGGAAACTGACGCAGACGATCGATCGGCGCTTGATCGACATCACGCACCGAGTCGTAAAGCCACTTTTTCATCGGAGCGGATAATAATACCCGGCCATGTGCATGAACAACGGCGCCGCGTAAACCAAACTGTCGATCCGATCCAGAATTCCGCCGTGACCGGGAATAGTTGCAGCCATGTCTTTGGTTCCGATGTCGCGCTTAATCACGCTAATCGAAAGATCGCCCAGTTGCCCGCCAATTCCAACGATCAAGCCGGTCAGAATTAGTTGCCACGGGCCAAAGAATGGAAACGAGAATCGAAGAAGCCAGGGCAGAATCATAGCGACGCCCAGCGCTCCGAGCGCGCCTTCCCATGTCTTGTTCGGACTGATTTCGCTGCGCAACGGATGGCGGCCGAAAATTTTCCCGAAAGTAAAGGCCGCGACGTCAGTCAACCCCGTCGCGAAAATAATGTAGCAAATAAAGCCGTAGGCGTTGCGAGCGTTCGCGATAAATCCGAGGTGACCGAACATCCAGCCGATGTAAACAAAACCGATAATGGCGAGCGATATGCGTTGCAGCTCGCCGCGAGCGCGATTGCGCAAAATCGGAATGAGCAGGATCAACGCGATCGCGAACGCCGGCACGGCGACAAAGAATCCGTACCAGCCCGTGCCCTGTTCTTCGCCACGCGGATGCGAAATTAGCGAGGCGATTCCGACAGTAACGATTCCGGCATAAACCGCGCCGGTCATCCACGAGTCACGATACAATCCCGATGCGTGCGCGAATTCCTTGAAAGCGTAGATCGCAAGCAACGTGACGCCGACGATCGTTGGAATGCGTCCGAGAAAAACAACGATGAAACCGATTCCGGCGATGAGAATCCACGACCAATACGTCTTGAACATCGACGCGGTTTCCTTTTTCAAAACGAATCGCAGAAAACCGAGCACCGCGCCGGCGATTGCGAGGGAAATCAAAACGATCCAGAAGTAATCACGAAAAACAGGATCGTGCAGCGCGATCTGCGGCGACATCACCGCTTATCTTGCAGCGCGGCGGTGATGCGTTTCAAGCGAACAACGATTGTTTCAACGCAACCAGCGATGATGACAAGACAGGTCCAATCGAAAATGGTGAAAGTCGCGGATGATTGTGGCGCGAGAAAAACGTGAGCCATGCGCCGACATGCAGCGCGACCATGCGCCAAGGCTTCGACATAATTCCGCCAAACTGGCGTTGAACGCCGAGCGCTTGTCCGAACAGACCGACATACGAGGTGAGCACCGCGAAAATTGCTGCCCAATATCCGATCAACGGATTCATCAACCCGCTGTGCGCAACCCCGACGAAAATCACGATGTCGGAAATGCGATCGGGCAGATCGTTCAGGATTTCACCACGGCGGCTCGCCTTCCTCGCCGCGAACGCGACCAGGCCGTCGAGCATGTTGAACCAGAGCCGCAAATAACAAAAAAGCGGCGCGATGATGAGTAGCCAGCGTCTCGCGCCCGATTTCCAAAAACAGATTGCGGCGATCAGCGCCGCTACGATCGACAAATACGAAATCGCATCGGGATGAATTCCGTGACGCACACAGAACCGCGTAGCAGCGTCTCCAGTTCGCCGAAACACTGCCGCAATCGGCCGCCGCGAAGAAGGTTGGTAACCCGACATCGCTGCCATTTTGTAAAGCAGCGACTCCGTCTGGCAACACAAACGACGATAGAGTTAGTGCGGATCGAAAAGAACGGCGAGCGCAAAGTCGCCCCAAAGACCTGTCGGCAATGCAGCGCTTGCTGAAGAGCGGCACCGTTGGGCAGCGGCTGACGGCGCGCCGGACCTCAACGAAGGATTCCTCGGCGACGGCCCGGATTAAGCCGAATGAAATTTGTTGCCATCGGCTCGAAGCTCGTTTACTAGCGGATTGTTCTGGGGGAACAGCCGCCTCTCATACCTGCTCGGGTGTGGGGGCGGTCATTTTTGATCAAGAACGCATCGGATCGACCAGAGTGCTCCTGACCTGTACGGGCGACTGGGACGATTGGAGCTAGCCGCCTTGTCGTTAATCTTGACCTGCTGGTGCCTGATCGACGCTGGACCACGCCACCCTTGGCATCTTTTTGGTTTCAGATCGGACTTTGACCTTTGGTTTCTTTTCGTGCCATTTATTTTCTGCTATATTTGTGTTCTGGGAATAGCCGCTTCATACCTGCTCATGTGGCGTCATTGATCGACGGTGCGCATTCCGTATGGATCGCCGTCAGCTCGTGCTGCTCGCTGATGTGGCCTGAGCGTTGACGCTTGACTCTGCTGGTGCGTCTGGTGCTGACGTCTGGACCACGCCGCCCTTGGCGTCTTTTTCGGTTTCAGGTCTCGGACTTTGATCGTCGTCTTGGTTTCTTTTCTCTGTGCCATTTTATTTTCCTAGCTATTTATTTTGGGTTGTTTCTCGTTGTGTTGTCTCAGTGACACCGAAGGGTAATTGACGCCCGCCCTTAACGTCCTTTTCTGGAATCAGGTCGTCGAGGCGAATCAATTTATCTCTTGTGCGCTTGCGCCTTTTAATCCCTGATTCCGTGGCGGGCGCATTTTTTTATTCTTCGGTGTATTCACCTTGGCTCTCTCCTGATATCAGCATCCGTGCCAAGTCGCCACCGGCAGGGACAAAGGCAGAGATGATCGCTACGTTTATTGTTAAACCAGAGGCGTTTATGCAGCCAATTATTTCTCTGATCGCCAAAACGGCTACTCCCGGTTGAACGAAATTCCAACTTCATTATGACGCCGTCTCGCCTCAGATTTAGACCAATGGTGCTTTATTTTTGAGCATGTCTCGGAGATAGCGGGAGAGAGTCGAGCGAGAAATACCGAGTAATCGTGCCGCGCGTCGTTGGTTCTGATTTGCTTGATCATAAACGAATCGAACATGCCGTTGCATCGCGTGTTCGAGTGAGAGGTCAGCACCCAGCGTCAGCATCCTGATGATTGCCCGCGAGCAGGGGCGCTGGTTTGTCAGTTTCTGTTGGCGCCCGATCGGGCTTGAGATCGGAAGGGAAAACGACATGCTCGGGTAGAATCACGGAACTGTTGCAAAAAGAGTCATGGTGCGGACCGTGTGACTCAACTCGCGCAGATTACCGGGCCATTCATGACGAAGCAGCTTCTCCATCGCTTCAGGATGGATGGCCGTGATGTTTTTGCCTTCTTTAGCCCCGGCAGCTTGCAATTCCACGGCAATCAATGCCGGCAGCTCCTCGAACCGCTCTCGAAGCGGAGGAATAAGCAGAGTAAGGCCGTTGAGTCGCTGATACAGGTCCTCTCGAAGTTTTCCCAGCCGCACGCGTTCTCGCAACGAACAATTCGACGCGCAGATGATTCGCGCATTGGAAGTGAGCATTCGTTCGGAGCCGAGGCGCTCAAACTCGCCGTATTCCAGAACGCGCAGGATTTTTACCTGTGCGAGTGGACTCATTTCCGAGATTTCATCCAGAAAAAGCGTGCCTTCATTGGCGAGTTCGAACTTTCCTTTAACGGTTTGTTGTGCGCCGGTAAAAGCTCCGCGTTCGTGACCAAATAACTGACTCTCGAGCAACGTGTCGCTAATCGCCGAGGCATTAAATGCGATGAATGGGCGATTTGCTCGCGCTGATGAATTATGGATGGCCTGGGCAAGCAAGGTTTTGCCCGTGCCAGTCTCACCGAGCAGCACAACTGGGACCTCGGACCTCGCGGCGAGCGCGGCCAACTGGAGACAACGCGCCATGGCGTCGTTGCTCGTAGTTAGGTTTTCGAGCCTTAACTTGGATGGCCGTGCCTGCATCAGTGGTTATTGCTTTATGCTCTCACGTAATCGCCGAATCGGTTCAAATGCATATTCAATCAGCGTCCGGCTACCGACAATGACATGCGCGTCGCCCTTCATTCCAACGCGCAGAGGCAGAGCTTGTCCTGCTCGTGAAGAGATTTCATAGCTATCGAGTGATCCTAGTGCAACGAAGCGGGATCCTTCAGTGGTGGTGACGGTCGATGGACTGATCAAGTCGACCTTTCCAGTTATGGTGCCGTAACGTTGGTAAGGAAACGCTTCGAAAAAGTAGCGGACGCGCTGAGCCACAGCGAGTCTGGGAAGACCGGCTTCATTTAACATCATGCGAGCGCGTGGCTTCGAACCTTTCGGCGCCAGCTGGCAGAGCACTTGTCCCTGCTGAACAAAACTGCCTGCGGTTCGCTGGTCCATTGAGATAACCACTCCTTCGTAGGGACTGCGAACCGTCAACAGATTGTGTTGAGCGTTTTCCAGGTCTGTTTTCAGAGCCCCGGTACGCATCTTTAACTTTTCAATTTCAGTCTGTTCCTCACCTCGCAGGCGAGCGTGCTCCGTTTCCATCCGTTCGCGATCAAGGGTGACCTGCTGCAAGGTCCGTTGGGCCACGCTCAAATCTTTCTCTGACCCGGCCAAATCCAGCTTCAGCTTTATAAGATCGATCTCCGATTCCCCGCCCTGCTTGGCTAGTTTCTCCATTCGTGTAACTAACTCGCGGCTGGTCCCCGCGTGGTTTTCGCGAAACTTTACCTCGCTTTTGGCCTGCTCGATCTCCGCGCTTTTAATTCCAAGTTGTGAAGCAAAAGCGCTCTCGTTTCGGTTGAGGCTTTCCTGCTTTGACCGTAAGTCTTCGTTGAGCGTGCGAAACTGTGTATCCCAGCCGCCGATTTCATCAGAGCGTAGAACAAACAAATCGTCGCCAGCTTTTACAGGTTGCCCTTCCTCGACCACTACCCGGCTAACTATCGCCTGCCGCGGAGCCTGAATCGGATCCGCACCCGTTGCGGGTATTAGAACGAAGCGGCAATCAACCGTTTCCGGCAATCGCATTACAAAAGCGATCAGCAAGGCACAGAGAAACGCCGCAATTAACAGCCAGGCTGTCCAGCGAATGACCCAGGAAGGCGGCTCCTGTGGTGCTAGCTCGGGTTCGGCGTCGAGTGAGTCACGTTGAGTTAATTGAGCGCTCATCGAAATCTTGTTTAGATTCCGAGTTGCTGGCTCGAAAGGTAGTAATACAAACCACGCTGGGCCATTAACTCATCATGGGTGCCAATCTCGGCAACACTGCCTTGTTCAAGCACTACGATCGAATGCGCTTCTCGAATGGTGCTCAAACGATGCGCAATTACAATCGTCGTGCGGCCGGCCAACAATCGAGCGAGGTTGTCCTGGATCGCGCGTTCGGATTCTGTATCCAGCGCGCTCGTTGCCTCGTCAAAGATCAACACCGGCGGATTGTTGTAGATCGCTCGCGCGATGGCGATGCGCTGCTTCTGACCGCCGGACAGGGAAATACCTGATTCTCCAATCTTTGTCTCGTAACCGAGCGGCAAGCGCATGATGAACTCGTGGGCCGCGGCAGCTTGGGCAGCTGCAAGGACGCGATCGACGTCCGGCTCAGGATCGCCAAATGAAATATTCCGCGCGATCGTATCGTTAAACATGTGATTATCCTGAAGAACGGTCCCGATGTGCCGTCGGACGTCGCGATAATTCAGAGTCTTTAAATCGACGTTGTCGAAAAAGATCGCTCCCTCCGGTAGGCTCGAGCAGGCCTGCGATCAATTTGATGAGCGTTGTCTTGCCGCTTCCGCTGCGGCCAACGAATGCCACCGTGCGTCCCGGCAAAAGATCGAGCGTGATATCCTTTAAGATGTCGGGTGATTCAGGTCCGCCATACTTGAAACTGACTCCGCGCAACTCGACGCGCCCTTCGAGGCTGCGCACGGGGACGAGGCGAGAGCGATCATGACCCTGCTCCGGCTCCTGTTCGAAAATGTCATTCAGACGATTCAGCAGGACAGAAGCGAGCTGCACGTTGTCCCAAACTCCGAGCGCTCGCAAAATCCCCGCATATGCCATTGCAGTGAGTGAGCTAAACGCAACAAAACCACCGACACTCAAGTTGCCGTGAATGACTTGGATGGCGCCGACCCACAGGAAAATCGCAGTAGACAGGAGACCTATAGTTTGCAGGACGCTGTCCCACGACATCACGATGAACGTCGCCTTGAAAAGTTTTTGCGAGACCGAGAGAAACTCGTTGAGCATAGTGTCACGAAATGAGCTCTCGGCAGCTGCCGCTTTTACAGCCTCGATCCCTTTGATCGCATCGATTTGATGCGAACTGTATTTGCCCTGACTTTCTTCCACCCCGTGATAAAGGGGCGCAACACCTTTACCGAAAGAATCATTAGCCCCACGTACAAAGGCGTTGTTGCCAGAAACGCGATGGTCAGTAGTGGACTATACATCGCCATTAAAACGAGTGCGCCCAGGAGAAAAACGACTGCCAGCAACGCGCCAACTCCCTGTGTGCACTGCCAATTGCCGAACTTGCCTCGCACCTTCGAGCCGGCGCTGAATGTCGCCTGTTCGACGATTTGTGAAGTAACTCATTGGGAGAGACAAGAGTTTCCGGCTCAAGAAATCGAGAACTGCCGTATCGAGACGCACGGCCGCAAATGCCAGCAGGTATTCCTGCGCGAGCGTGGCGAGCTGGACGAAAACGAGCGCTGCGAGCATGCCGAGCAGAATCGTTTTCAGCAGGCCGATGTCATTTTCGACAATGACTTTGTCAACGACGATTTGGGTGAATACTGGGAACAACAATTGCAGGAAACTGACAGCGACAGCCAGCCCGAGCGCCTGCAGTAAGATTACTTTAAATCGCAAGAGGAACGGCAAAATCCAAGCCAGTGTTGGCTTGCTTTCCGGAGCTTCTTCGAATGCGGGCGTGTAATCGAACAGTGCTGCGTAACCGGTCCACTTCGTCTCAAATTCCGTTCGCGGAACCTTGCGTAACCCGCGCGCGGGATCGGCGACGCGCACAAATTGCGCATCAACGTCGTAGAAGCACGATCCAATGGTTGCCCTCCCAGTGCACTATTGCTGGAAGCGGCATACGCGGGAGATTGCGGTGTGAGATTTTCAATGGACGCGCCGCCAATCCAAGTTCGGTGGCGGCCCGAGAAATCGCTTTTAGACTGGTACCATCGGTCGCCGTGTGACAGAGCTGTCGAATCCGTGCCAGGCTAACCTTGCGACCAAAGTGTCGGCAGATCATTCCGAGGCAGGCGGCACCGCAATCCATCTCGTCGATCTGCATGATATGATCGATCTTTCGGAGGCGTTTGCCGCGCTTGCGGAACAGACCTCGCTCGTCGGCAAACGGCTCTTCTTCACCATCGGTCTCCTCCGGGGGCTGCTGGCCGTCGAGCTGCACTTTATCGTGCACCTGTGTTTCGGCAGGGAGCAGTTCCGTCGCAAAATCGAGTGGAATACGCGCCTCGGTTTTTGCCTCATAACGGGCTAGCCGCTCGCTTAACAATTTATCGAATTCCGGAAATCGCTGGCGGAGATCTCATGCGGACTTCGGTTCAAGGGAAAGCAATTGGCAGTCTGTGAATGCTTCTACCGATGCCGCGCGCGGCGAGTCGTTTAGGATCGACAATTCACCAAAGAAATCGCCTTCGCGATAGAACGCGAGATTGCGCTCTCGTCCGTTCAAGCCAGCGAATGCGCGCGCCCGTCCCTTCTCGATTACATAAAGCGGCCCGGCGTTGTCCCCTTCTCGAATGATCAGATTGCCTTTTTCGAATGTGACGGGGGTTAGCTTGTCGATCATCCCGCGCAACACGGGAGCCGGCAATCGGCCGAAATTGCTGAACTGATAAAGAAAACTTTGGAGAGCGCGGTTGCGACCGGTTGACTCGATATATTGTTTTAAGTCGGGTACGCGGCGGACGAGTTGAAGAAAGTCATCGCGATCGATCCGCAGGACATCGACTGCGGTGCTGCAGCGCACGGTCGCATTTCGTATTCCGCCCTCGGCTAACGCAGCCTCCCCGAAAGAGTCCCCGGCTTTAGTACTCCCAATGGGATTTCCTCACCATCCGGCTTGATCTTCAGGGCACGCGCCCGCCCGCTTGTCAGAACGTAAAATGAATTGGCCGGATCGCCTTGTTTTACGATCACGTCGCCGAATTCATAATGTTCTTCCTGCAGGAGCGGCTCGATCGCCTCAAAATGTTCATCGGAAACAAAGCGGAACACCGATGAACGCCGCAGAATTTCGCTGTCTTGGATTTTCATTCCACTGAAACAGGAACGCTCAGCCGTGGGTGCGTATATTTGGTCGTCAGGTCTGAAAAATACTGGTTAAGCAGTCGCTGGTCGATGCGTAATTTGACGGTTGGATCCTCGAGTCGCGGCTCGACTTTTTGATGACGCGACAGAGTTCGAATCCGTCGCCATGCGGCATCGGTTCCAATAGGTCCCCTTGCGAGACGCTTAAATATTTCTGCTGCGCATCCGCCGGAAGGTCTTCCAGAAGAAAGTTCGCTCGTCGATAGGGATACCGCCCCTCAGTCGCAACTTCCTCCAGTGACATCCCGTCCTCCCGTACACAAAACAGCGCTTCCTGCGCGGCATCGTGCGATTCCAACTCAATCAGTTCGATTTCAAATCGTGTCAGGCGCAATCGCAGAGCCATCAATTCACGTTGGCGTGCTTCGGGAACTAGCAGCGTATCGCAATGCGCCCGATAGCGCCGCCTCGATCGCAAGCATTTCATTCAACCACTCCGAATCGCGGCCCATTTCCTCCAGCCAATCGGCCAGTTGCGCTGGTTCAATGCCAATCCGATGCAAGAATTTCCGCTTTTCGGCGGCGATCGCCTCTGGTGTAGGCTCTTTTCCAGCGCAGCGCGCAGCCAGACGCCACATGAGTTTAATGGTCATGTCCTCTAGCGCCCCGGACAAAATCAACTCTGCTATGAACAAGTCGCGCAGCTCTGGAGCCGCGGAGGTATATTCGATTCGCTCGGGCGACAAGCCTTCATCAACCGCACCGACGCAATACTGACGGGCGAAGTAATCGCTGAAGTCTTCAAATGTAAGGCCGCGATTTGACAGCCATCTTTCCGTCTCCTCCGCCGTGATCAGATCATGGCGATAACGAAACTCTTCGGCCGCAGCAGAAATGGCCGACTCGTCCAACTCTAATTCTAATTCGTCTGCACGTTCTTCCGCTGCGACGTGGCGGAGAAAAGCCTGCCATTTTTCCTCAAGTTCGCCCCGGAAAATAGCCGCATCGACAGCATCGCCCGCCGTATACTCCTGAGTTCCGCACGCGCACACGATTACATCGTGAGGCGAAACTGACTCTGTGCTCGACATGAAGAGCAGCCTTTCTACCGCATTTTAGCAAGAAAGTCGAGCCTCTCGGTCACCCCGTCCCGAGAGCGACTCAGGGAACGGGAATCGCTGGAGCGATTGTTGATAAACAACACGATCGCGACGCGCACGTATGCGGGCGAGATTCAAAGTTAATAAACTATAAAATGTTGCGAGTATTCTGTCAGTCCGTTAAGCTCTACAGCGGCCATGGAGGAACAAACGCCGAATATCAATGTAGTTCACTCCGTTTGGCGCCGACTTAAGAAGGCTAAAATTCGTGACCTGCAGCCGACAAAGGACGTGAAAGGTGGTCGCGGTGTTACGGGCACATCCAAACCCACCACAGGCGGCACGGGCACCGCGGGAAACAAGGGCAACCGTTAGAAATTTGGCGTCAGTAGCGGCGGTGATTGCACGGGCCTTGCTGGAATCCAGCGTATCGCACGGTCACTGAAGAAAGCGACCTAAAGCCTGCAGTCTCGATCGTAAAACACTTCGGATCGGCCGCGAAAAATAAATTGTTTCGCGCACAAACGCTATTTGATGGTGAAGAGGATGCTGGCTCTGCGGCGACGTTTTACCATCGACCGCGGCTTGGAGCCTGCGGCATGCTGTCGATGTAGCGTTTTTGGCGAGAAGCTCAGAGCAGACCCTCGATGGGGAGCCAACTCAGCACCTGGGCCTGGATGCGGTTCCAAAGACTGGCCTGAGGCTCGGAGTTGTAGCGCACGTGCTTGTCACCCTCGCGCGTTACCCATGTTAGGCGATTGCCGTCAAGTTCCACGTGATACGCGTTGCGGTCGAGATCGCGTTCGGTCGTTTCGGGCAGACGCTTCGCCAGCGCCGGACAGTTGAAGAGAACACCCATCTCCGTGTTCAGTTTGCTCGAGCGCGGATCGAGATTGTAGGAGCCGATAAAGCCAATCCGGCGGTCGAAGGCGAATGTCTTCGCGTGCAAACTCGCACTGCCCGATCCGCCTGGTCCGCGGAAGCTGCCCGCTCGCCGCTCGTGTAGGGCGCCGGCGGTCGGCTTAATCTCATACAGTTCTACGCCGGCTTCGAGCAGCGACTTGCGGTAGAGCTGGTATTTGGAGTGGACCATCACCCCGTCCGTGGACGCCAGCGAATTGGTGATCACAACCACGCGCACGCCGCGCTGGTGCACGCTCGCCAGGAGGTCGACGCCCTGCTTGCCCGGCACGAAGTAAGGCGAGACCAGGAACAGCTCCCGTTTTGTTTTACCGACGACGTCGCGTAGCTGCGGCGCGAGATGCGTCTCAATCTTGGCTGCGGACGTGGTAACTTTGTCGGGATGGTCGTCCACGATCGTGGCCCGGCCCCAGAAATAGGAAACGTTTCGGCTCCTGAGGTGCCGGGCAAATTCACTGTCGCGCACGGTCTCCGCGTAGGCAGAACGCTCCGCGGTCGTGTGATATTCGGTGAGTGCCGCCCGCTTCGCGGCGAATTGCTCGGGCGTCGTGTTTTGTCGCGCAAGAGCGGCCATCGGAATCGAAGACTGGTTATTCCAATAAAGGTCGAATTCGTTGGACACCTCCTTCACCACCGGCCCGATGACCACCACATCGAGATCGGCATAATTCATCGCCTCGTGAGCTCCGAAATATTCGTCGCCGATATTGCGGCCGCCGACGATGGCGACCTGCCCGTCGGCAGTGAAGGACTTGTTGTGCATCCGCCGGTTTAATCGTCCTAAGTCGGCAATGTATACCGAGCAACCGGAGCGAACGCAGGAGTCACGGGGTTGAACATCCGCACCTCGATGTTTGGATGACTATCGATGGCTAGCAGGACTGCGTCGGATGGCGCCGTTCCGAGATCGTCCAGTAAGAGGCGCACACGCACACCGCGGTCAGCCGCGCGCAACAGATGCTCGAGAAGGACCTTGCCTGTCATGTCCTTATTCCAGATGAAATACTGCACATCGAGGCTGCGTTGAGCCGCATCCGCCAGGGCTAGCCGTGCCGCGAGTGCCTCATGTCCGTCCGCAAGTGGGTGGAGGCCTGACTGGCCCACATGCGCCACGACCCGGGGCCGCACAGCCCTAGCCAGGGCAGTCCGCCCGTTGTCTGTCATGGCCGTGGAAACGGTGCGCGCGCCATCCTTCGGGAGACCGCCGCATGCGCCGAGTGAAAGCGCAATCAGCAACCCGCCGACGCATTGCTTAAGGCGACAGAGGGTGGATTGGCAGAGCGAGCAAAAATCGTGGTGGTTTAGGTTCTAGTCGTGCTGACGGCTTATTCATATCGGATGGCAAGGCCAGTTGCGAGAGTTTTCTAGCCTACCTATCCTGGGGCGACGAAAGAGACGTCGAGGCAAACGATGGAGCCGCCAGGGTAGCTTTCAGTCGAATTAATCTGCGACGAACGGTCCCAACTCGAACCGGCTTTGCTGAGATTCTCTCTAGCTTTAGGGATTATCGACCACCTGCGGCGCAGGTTTGCTCAAGCGGCCTCGATCCTTCACTTCGAGCTGTCGATGATCTGCTGCGCGTTCTTGATCGCGGACTCGTCCGGCGCTTTGTCTTTCTTCAGGATGTCGATCGCCTTTTGCGCCGAGGCGGTGGCTTCTTTCTTGTTGCCAAGCTTCGCCTGAATCTGCGCCTTCTTGTAGTGCATGAAGTAGGCGTCCGGGTTCTTCTCCAGCGCCTGGTCGATCCACTTCGCCGCCTGGTTCATGTCCTTGTTGTTGTCGTAGTAAAAGGCCGCGGCCTGATAGGCGGTGCGCGGGTCGAGCGGAGTCGTTGCGCTAACGGCTGCATCGAGTTGCTTGCTTACCTGCTCGACATCGTCCGTGGTCAACTTCACCGGCACGCGCGTTTTATCCCAAAGGAAATTAAGCGTTGCGGAAGCGCCTTTCACATCAGCTAGCGCGATGGTGAACGTCTCGATTGTGACCGGAATGGGTTCCGGCTTCGCCGTGAGACGCGCGGCATCGTTCTCCTGCTTATAATCGGCCGCGCTCTGCACCTTCGCGTCCTTCGAAACGATGATGGTCCACTCGTTCGCTGTCGGAATCGTGAAGAGTGCGTACTCACCGGCCGGGATCTCCTTGCCGCCGAGCGTTACCGCGTTGCTAAACTTAATTTTGGTGACCGCGTTGGCGCCCGTGCGCCAGAGCTTCCCGTAAGGCACCAGGCCGCCGAAGATCTCGCGGTCGTTCTTGTTCGGGCGCGAATAATCCACCTCGACATCGGTCAACCCGACACGCTGTTTTACCACCGAGTGCTGGCTGGCCGCGGGGAACTCTATTTTTTCTCCTCCGCCGCCCGCAGGCTGCCGGGCAGGAGCGGTCCCGCGACGAAGGGAAGTGCGAACAAAGCGGAAAGGAGAAGCGAAGGAAGACGTGAGGATTGGATCATAATGTGCGGGATATTTTAAGATGTGATGATTTAAGCGGAGAAGATATCGCGGGGCGGCAGGAGTCAAATCGGTTTGCCTGACAAAGTGTCAGCGTTTCATCGAATGAATAGTACTGGCGTGTAACTCTCAATCTGCGATTCGGGAACTGATTAGACAAATTTTGCCACCCATAAGAATCTACGAATCAGGAAACCAGAAAGCAGGAAGGAACGCCGTTTCCTCGCGAACGCTTTCGGAGTTGCCGACGAAAGCCAATTTAGAATTCAAGCGAAGAAATCTTGCACAAAGTTCGGCACGCGACGGAACGTAACTCACCACGATATGAACAACCGATTCTGCCAATTATTCATCCTGATCGCTTTGCATTTGCGCGGTGAGCCATTCGTTGGACGCGCAGACTCCCAAACCAGCAAGCCGACTCCCGAACCTGGCAAGCCGACTCCCGAACCCGGCAAGCAGAAGGAGTTTATCTATGTGCAAAGACTCGTGCCACGTTTGTACGACGGTCAGAAGTGGACGCAAGAGGATAATGCAGCGTCGGATCGACCACTTCATTCGATTCAAGAAGCGACAAAATCCGGTCAGTTGATTCTGGCTGGACGCACACAAGAGCCAGGTGATAAGACATTTGGCATTGCGATCTTTAGGGCATCCGATGAAGCGGCCGCCCGCGCGTTCGTGAAAGCCGATCCCTTCGTCTCGGCCGGATTAATGACCGCAGATTTGCATCCCTTCGCGGTGGCGTTTGAACATTCGAATCCCGAAGCCAGCAAGCAGAACGAGTTTATCTACGTGCTAAGACTCGTGCCACGTTTGCACGACGACAAGAAGTGGACGAAAGAGGATAATGCAGCATTGGAACGACACACCATTCGATTCCAAGAAGCGACAAAATCCGGTCAGTTGATTCTGGCTGGACGCACACAAGAGCCAGGTGATAAGACATTTGGCATCGCGATCTTTAGGGCATCCGATGAAGCAGCCGCCAAGAAATTTATGGAGAGCGACCCCGCGGTCGTCGCCAAACTAATGACCGCGGAATTGCATCCATTCTCCGTTCAGATGCAGCGCAAAGCTCCGTAGCGTTTCCCGCGCCGGGTGAAGGACATAAAGATTGTGTCCGTTAGCGTCGCGTTACCGAGAGAAGGAACCTGGTAAGGCAAGCTCATCACGACCGGGATTTTTAAAGAGCCGGTCAATGGACGTTAAGCCGAAACAGTAGCCGTTATTCGGTTCGCAGCGCCGTTATCGGATTCACGCGAGTGGCGCGGTTGGCCGGGAAGAAACAAGCAAGAAGCGCCGCGCTCGCGAGCATCAAAGTTGCGATAACAAGCGCCAACGGATCGCTCGGACTTACGTCATACAGGATTTTGGCCAGGACGCGCCCTGCAGCCAGTGAAAGAAGAAGGCCAGCGCCAACCGCGAGCGCCGTTTGCATCGCGCCCTGCCGCATAATGAGCGCGAATACGTCGCGCCGATGTGCACCCAAGGCCATGCGGATGCCGATTTCGCGGGTCCGGCATGCCACGGCATAAGCTTTCACGCCATAAACACCGACGACGGCTAACATAAGCGCGATCGCACCAAAAGCGCCGAAGAGAGTTGCCCCAAGTTTAACGATCCAAAGGTTGGGCGACCTCTCCATCAGGTCGACAAATGGGGTCATCTGTAGCAGCGGCAGATCGGGATCGATCTCGCGCAGCGTTTGTCGAAGCGTCGGAATAAACGCGGCGACCGCATGCCGATCCTGTGTGTTGAGCCGAACGTGCAGAAACGTTTGGCCGCTGTATCCCTGCGCCAACGGCACAAACAAACGGCAGACGAGCGAATCGTTGTCAACGCTATGCCGGTGCTTGCTCACGACACCGACGACTTCCATGTCGTTAGGCGAGCCATCTTTCGGCGGGTTGCGTGTAGCGAATGTGCTGACCGATCGGGTCTTCGTTCGGAAAAAGTTTCTTCGCCATTTCCTCGTCGATCATCGCCACGCGCCGCGCATCCTTGTTTTCGCATTCGTTCTGGGTGAAATCGCGGCCTCGTAGCAGTTTTATGCCGAGCGCCTCGCAGTAACCGGGCGTGATCGCGGTGAAGAGCGAATTGACGCTTGGATCCGGCGCCTTCGGGTCGTTAGGCATGGCGTCTTTCGTGCGCAGAACGCGGCGCGCGCTGGTGAAATCGGAATACGGCAGCATGGTGCCGGTGGCCGACGCGGTTACGCCGGGCAACTCTCGTACGCGTCGCACCATGTCGAAGATCAAGCGACGCGAATCGGCCGGCGCTTTCTTAATCAAACTGAAATCGAACTCGCTAATGATATCGCCGCGCGCGACGAACCCGGGATTAAGGCCAGCTGCCTTGAGCGCGCCACGGAAGAATAATCCGGCGGCGAAAAGCAACATGAGCGACAGCGCGATTTGCGCCATTACCGAAATGTGACGTGGCGCGAAGAAACGACTCAAACGACCGATGCGCGCCGGTTCGCCGACTTGCTCTTTGAGGTCCTTAACAAGATCGGCCCTCGTTGCCTTCAACGCCGGGCCGAGGCTGAAAAGCATTGTCGCGATGAGGCAAAACAACAACGTGATTGCAAGCACAGTCGCGTCGGGCCGCAATTTCACGACGAAAGAGAAATTGACCGACGCGAGCAAACCGCGCAGTTGCTGGAGTAAAGCATCGTTGCACCAGGCGCTCAGAATCAGGCCGATGACGCCGCCGCAAACAGCCAGCAAAAACCCTTCGCACAATAATTGCCTGACGATCTGCCAGCGTGATGCGCCGACAGCCAGACGCACTGCGATTTCCTTCGAACGCGATGTGCCGCGCGCGAGCAACATGTTCGCGAGATTTAAACAGGCGATGAGCAGGACCGCTCCGGCCATCGCCATGAGCAATGTCGCGATCAGCGTGAGCGGGCCGTCGTCCTCCGGTTGCGTGCTCAGGCCGAATCGCGATGGCGTTTGAATTTGTAGCTCTCGCGCACCTTCACTGCCGTCCGGTTGAATCGCATTTAACCGTTGCGCCAGCACCGGCAAACGGGCTTTCGCCGCGTCGATCGTCAGGCCGGGACGCATCCGCGCCACGAGATTGAAGGTGTAATTTTTGGGTTCAACAGGTCGTGCGTCGTTTCGGAATCGCCGAAAGCCGAACCGAGCTGCGAACGAATGCCGAGCGGCAGCCAGATATCCGGCGCGATCAACGCGCTCGCGCCGCTGAATCCATCCGGCGCGATGCCGATTACGGTGTAGGGCTGGCCGTTGATCTGTAGCGTGCTACCGACAAAATCGTCGCGGCCACCGTTGCGTTTCCAAAAGCCGTAGCTTGAAACGAGCTACAGCCATGTTCGCATTCGGCTTACATTCCTCAGCGTTATAAAAACGGCCGCGAAACGCCTGCACGCCCATCATCGGGAAATAATTCTCCGACGTCAGGAACGCGAAGCTGCGCCGCATCTCGTGATCGCGCCCGATGCCGGCGACGGCGAACTCGAGCGCGGCTACATCGACAAACACATCTCCGCCGTTCTCGCGCAGCTCGCGGTATTCGTTATAGGAGAACTGGCGATAATCGTGGCTCGCATTTTGTCGGGCCGTGAACACATTCACGACTTCGGCAGGCCGGACCGGCACCACCGGCTTGAGCACCACGCCATTGATCAGCGCGAAAATGGCCGAGTTAACGCCGATTGCCAACGCGAGCGTCAATACCGCTACGGCTCGTGAATCCCGGCGTCTTGAGAAGCTGCCGCACAGCAAACCTGAAATCCTGCATCATAAGGATCCTTCTTTGTTTTCATTGAGATGCAGTCTGCCTTGGCTTTGGATTCAACAGTTGTGCGTCGTGGCGATAATTTTTTGTGCGTCAACGATTGCTGCTCTTCATCGCACAACGACGCTATGCGAACCGGCCCGGCCGTGATCGTCCAGCGCGGTGACTTCGTAATCGCCGGCGACTGCGGTCCACTCGAGAACCTGATTCGGTGCGGCTTTGCCAACGAATTGCTTGCCGGCGAACCAGAAAATCTCACGCACGTCGGCATCGGTTTTAGCGCGTAGCGGAATTGTCTTTTTCGAAACGAGCAGAATTTCTTTGCTGTTCGGAGACACAATTATCGGTTTCTGTCCGACCCGACTCGCCAGCTCGCTGCCAGTGTCCGGCAGGAAGGGAGGCGGAACTCTGCGTGGAATTCCGGCTTGCTCGAACAGCGTGAGAAAGTCGCCCGGCCAGAATTCGTAAACTTCGCGTTTCAGCTGGCGTGTGCCGTCGTCGATGGGAACGCGCAAGCCCGTGGCCACATCGACAAGCACTTCGCGATGCACATCGCAGGTTTTGATAGGCGACACGCCGGGAATGAACCAGCCTTCGACGTGCTGCGTGCAAAACCGGTTCGGGAGATCCCCGACAACGCGCAGAACTCTACGCGTTTCAAATTTGCTCCCGGCGGGGGTTGATGCGGCACAGTTGGTTCCGGCCACGCCGCGCGCAGACTATCGATAATCTGAAACAGCAGCGGCGCTGCCGCAGTGCGGCCGACAAACGCCGGGTTGGCGCGCCCATCGAAATTTCCAACCCAAACCCCGAGCACGTAATGATCGAACACTGCGATTGACCAGGCGTCCCGAAAACCATGCGACGTTCCCGTCTTCCAATAAACTCGCGCGCTGTGATCTCCATCGGCGCAATTCATTTCCGGTCGCGGCACATTGCCAAGCATTTCCAGAGTCAGAAACGCGGCTTCCGGCGAAAGAATTCTCTTTGGCTTTGCAATGCGGTCGCGCGCCGTGAATCGCAGCGGTCGCAGTTCGCCATTGTTCGCGAGCGCAGCATAGAGGCGCACCAAATCCTGCAGCGAAACTTCCGCCCCACCCAGCGGAAGCGCGAGACCGTAGAACGATTCGGCTTTCGGCAGACGTACGTCGGCTGTGCTCAGAAATTGGTAAAGCGTGGGATGCGCAAGGTGCGACGCGAGTTCAACTGCCGGCACATTGCGGCTGCGCGCCAGCGCGTCGCCTGCGCGGATCGGTCCGAGAAATTCGCGATCGAAATTTTCGGGATTGTATTCACCGAAACTGCGCGGTGCGTCTGCCAGGATCGATAACGGATGAATCAATCCTTGCTCGAGCGCCAGCGCGTAAACGAACGGTTTCAACGTCGAACCCGGCGAGCGCGGACTGCGCGTTCCGTCGACCTGACCGTTAATGTCAGCCTTGTAGAAATCCGCCGAACCGATTTGGGCGAGCACGTCCATTGTGCGGGTATCGACCAGAAACACCGCTGCGTTTTCGATGCCGCGATTGCGATTATTCGCGACGTAATCGGTTACTCTTCGCTCAATCGCTTGCTGTTTTTCCAAATCGAGTGTGGTGACGATTTCATCGCGCCCATGCGACGTCTCGAGCACCTCCTGAACAAAATGAGGCGCGATGAATTTTCGCTCCGTTTGCATGCGCGGGCGAAATTCGCGCATCGAAAATTCCGCGTCGGTGTCGACCCCGGCGCGATCATACCAACTGGTTTGCGCCAGATTCACCGAATGATTATCGCGATCGGTATGTAACGCGCGGCGACTCGGGCTTTGCGGGATCACGCTGAGCGCGATTGCTTCTGGCCGGCTTAGTTTTGTCGCAGGCTTATCGAAGTAAATCTCGCTGGCGGCGCCAATGCCTTCGATGTTGCGCCCGTACGGCGCGAGATTCAGATATGCTTCGAGGATCTGATTCTTTGAGTAATGCCGTTCCAACTCGAGTGCCCGCATGATTTGCTCGAGTTTTCCGGAAATCGTTCGGGTGTGAAGGTGAAAGCGAAGGCGGGCCAGTTGCATCGTGATGGTCGACCCGCCTGTAGTCGCTCGATGAAAACGCAGGAGGTCCGCCGCGCCGCGGGCAAGCGCGATCGGATTCACTCCCGGATGACGCGCGTAATATTTGTCTTCGTAGCGCAGCGTCGCATCGATCAGGTCCGGCGAAATTCTTTCCAGCGGCGTCCAAATCCGAAATTTTTGGTCGGCACTAAGCGTGACCCGGAGCAATTTGCCGTTGCGGTCACGCACGCGATTGGGAAAACGAAATCCCATCGAGCAGCGGCGGCTTTGGCAGCTAGCCAGACTGCAGCGAAACCACGCAGACAATTCCGTTACGAGCACGCCGCGCGGATCTGCGACCGATGGAGCGCCGCGATCACGCGCAATGACGTAGCGTGAACCACGAGCTTCCTTGAGCGAGGATCCGCTCGACTTCGCTATCGGCGATGACACGCGTGTGCTCACTTTGATGTCTCCGGCCACGCGCTCATTCGGTGACAGTAATTTTTCCGCCGACGCCGCGGCCTTTCACATTGCGATCGTACATCGACTGCGCGAACACGGGCGGCACGATGAACTGGCCGCGGTTGCACGATTTGATTTGGTAATCGATCTCGAGCGCGTTCGTCGGCGCGGTGACGAAGAATACCGCGCGGTCCTCGCGGACATCGACGTAATCGACGCCATTAATTGAAGACGCCCCGGTGCGCGCCGAGGAATCGACAACTTCGAATCCGCCCGGCAAAAGATCGATGATTGCCACGTTGGTGATCGGTTCCCGCTGTAAACTGCGAACGTGCAGTCGCACGTGGATTTGCTCGCCCACGTGTATGCTGGTGACCGCTTCGTTATTTTTGCCGAGAATTTCTCGATAAATCTCCAAGCCATTCGTGAGCGACTCAGTTGGCGCGTGGCCGTCGAAGCCTGCTTCAACGACTTGGAAAAACGCGCCGGGGCCGCTCAGCTTTCGGCTGCTCGCGAAGCGCAATGCGCTCGCGTTACCTGAAAACTCCGAGCGCAAAAGCGGCTTTATTCCGCTCGTCAGCCGGGCCTCCTTTTTATCCTTGCGCACCTCGGTGATCGTTAGGTCCGGTGGGTTTTGCGCTATTGCATGCGAGTACGCCTTTAAAGCACGCACTGCATAAGCAGAGGAAAGCGTGTTGAAATCGCCATCCCCGATCGGTTTGAGAATGTGTTGGAATTGCTCGGCTGAGATTTTGCGTAGCCGCGCGGGGAACTCGCGAGCGATCACGGCGATGTATTGCGAATTCATGCCGAGCGGCTGACAGAAATCGTCGCGCTCAATCGTGTCGCGATTATCCATCTTGTAGCTGTCGATCAAACGTTCAGCCTCAGCGTCTTTGTGAAGCAGATGCAGCGCACCGGCGAGATAAACGCCCGTGATATCTTTCTGCCACCGATCGTGCTCATGCTTTTCGAGCCAATCGCGGAGGTTCAAAATGTAGTTTGTTGTGATAACACCTTCGCGTGTGAGAACGTAAATCCCGTAAGCGACCGTGCGCGCATCAGCGAAGTCTGTCGGGTCGCGTGTCACCATTTTTGCAAATTGCGCAGGCCGCTCGCAAACATTTCCGGCGGCGGCACGAATCCCGCGGCTTTCGATTCACTCAAAAATCCATCACATACGCCGAGACGAAGCTGATTGAATCGCCGGTCTCCGGCACCCAGTAGCCGAAACCGCCCTGGTCATTTTGCCGGCGCGCCAGGACGCCAAACGTGCGTTCGAGTTGTTTGTTGATCTCGGCGCGGCTCAAACCGAAGTCGGCTTCATCAGCCAGCATCAACCGGCAGAACGCGCCGCTGGTGATTTGTTCGCTGCAGCCGAACGGAAAATCTTTCAGGTACGCATCGAGCCCGCGCGCGAGACCGAGCGGCAGCGCTGAGACGGTCGCATCGAGTTTGCGAAATTCCGGGTGCATCTCGCGAGTCAGGGGATTTCGATCCTCTCTTTGAAGCTGCCACTGCGCACGTCAGTCATGTACGGGACAGGCGGCCGCACGCTCAGCGTAGCGCGGCGCTTTGTTTGCTGGCCGTTTGCACGCGCGATGAACGTGATTTCTCCGGAGCCGAGCTTGTCCGTTGCACGGAACTTGAAGATCGCTGTTTGCTCTCGGCCTTCAGCAATATGCAACGTCTGCGACGCGCCGCCCGCGATCGACAGTTGCTCATTGGTTTGCGCGCGCAGTTCGATCTCGGCGTTCGGGCCGGAGCCTTCCACGTTATTGGCGACGGTCACGCCGGTTTCGAATTCGTCTCCAGGCGCAGCGAGCACCGGCACGCTCGGTGTAATTACAAAAGGCCCGCGAATCAGAGTCTCGCGCTCGCCCGAAGCCACCGCATCATCCGCGATCGCGACAGCCATGATCTTCAGCGTGCCATCGAAATAATCAGGCACGTCATAAACGACTTCGCGCTTGGTGCTATCGGCATCGACGATGCCCGACCAAAAGACGACTGGCTTTTCCGTGACCCGCTTGAAAGGATTCAAGCGTTGGATGTCACCGCCGCCGCCGAACGCCGACACTGAGCGCAGCAGCGAAAATTCCGGAATGATCAGATCGACAATCTGCGCCGTGTCGACGCGCAGCATGCATTTGCGGAAGTAAAACCCGAGCGGATCCGGCGTTTTGTAATCGGTGACTTGAAGAATTCCTTCATCCACGGCGAAGATAACGATCTTGCTGGGCCGATCTGTCTTGTAATTGATGTGCAATGATTCGCCCGGCTTCGCATTGGCCGATGCATTAATTTCAACATTGAGCCGGCGCTTTTCTTTGTTCGCGGTGAATGGCACGACGCCGTAGCTCAGCGGGCTCACGAAAATTTCCTTCGAATCCAGTGCGCGGACGAACGCGACGTTGACGTAACCACTGCCTTCGAAATCTTCTGGAACACGAATGTGCTGGACGCTGCTGGCCGAGTCCGCGTGGAACCATTGCTGCGTGTAAACGCGGTCGCGCTCGATAGTAATTAGTCCGCTACCAGCATAAGGAGCGGTGATGCTGACCGCGATTTCGTCGCCGCTGTTGTACTGCGCGCGGTCGAGCTTCACTTGCAGCTCGGCATTCTTTTCGAGTGACCGCGAAACTGCGCCGCGGCCAATCACGCAGAATTGCAACTTGGCGAGACGCCGGTCCTGATCGTCGCGCAACTCGAACACGTAATTGCCTGGCTCGTCCGTGGGGAGCGTGTAGTGAAGGCCGTTTGCAGAGACGGAAATCTTTTCAGATTTCGCGACGCGCTCTTTCAAAACCGACTCGTAAGCAAAGTTGCCGTTCTCCTGCTTGGTCAGAACTGACACCTGTTCCTGCGCGATCACGTTCGCAGTCACGTTTGCCAGCGCGATGCGGTTGAGCTGCGGATCGACGGCGATAAGATCGACCGTGCGCGGTTTATCCATCTCGATGTAACGCAAGTCGCCGTCGGGTTTGCAGCCGATCACATACGGCAAAGCTGAAACGAGCGCGTCTACTGTGCCCGTGACACTGCGGCCGCCTTCCGCCTCGAATCCTTCCGCAATCAAACGCATGGAGTAAGTCGCGTCGGCGAAACGCTCGAGCTGCAGATCAAATTCCGTTTGGCCGCCAGAGTCGGTTTTGTTCTCACCAAGCTCGATCGTCTGTTCATGCCGTTCTTTCTTCTCGTCGAACAGCGGATCGAAAAAGACGTACTTTGGAAATTCTGAGAAAGAGAATGCGCTCGGCGCCAGCTCCAGGCGCGCGGTTACCTTGCGATCGGTTGCCGGCGTTCCATAAAGATTTGCGAGCACAACCGCGGCGCGCATTTCCTTTGGCTGGATCCAGCCGCGCGGTGCATTTTGCGAAAGCCGCGTCTCGATTTTCATTCGATCCGGCAGAAATTCTTTCACGTTCGCCGTGGTCGAACCGAGCAACGTGGAGCGCTTGCTGTTCTTAACGAGGTAAACATTGAAGATGTAGAGGCCGGTCGGCGAGTCATTGGCCGTTTGATAAGTCAGCTCGGTGAATCCGCTGTCGGGCAAATTGATTTTCCTGGTTTGAACACGGGTGATCTCGCGCGTCTACCACTTCGGTTTCAATCGGAAGCCCTCCGAGCTTGCCATTCCAGTTGCGCTGCTTCACGACGATGCCGATGTGAACGTCGTCGCCGGGCCGGTAAACACCCCGCTCGGTGAACACGAATGCATCGAGGTTTTCTGGTAGAACACTGTCCGCGCCGTCGATGTCGAACCGCGAAAAGTTCAGTTGCCGATCTTCGCGATTATGCGGAATGAACGATACGTCATCCCCGTTACGCGCTACGAATGCGACCGGCGTTTTCTCCCGCGTTGATTTCGCGACCGATCCGAACGTGCAATGGCCATTGGAGTCCGTCGTAGCGCTTTGGATAGCGATGCCGTTTTTGCCCAAAAGATCGACAACCACATTCGGCAGCGGCGTCCCTTCTTTGATTGATATGAGAAAAACGTCGTGGCTGCCGTCAGCGTTTTTCTTCGTCAGGATCCCGGTGTCGGTGACGAGGATGAAACGTGAGTCGCTGACCGCTTTGATCGCTTTTTTCTTCTCTGAATCCCAACCGCGCGCCGTCACGAAAAACAGACCGCGCTCGCTGCCGCCGTCCGCCGGCTTGCGCAGATGCTCGGAAAACTCGAACGCCGAATAGTTTGCTTTCCATTTGTTCTCGAGCGCGATGCCCTGCTGCTCGAGCGCGATGCGCGAAATGTTTTCCTCGTTGAAGAGCTCGGAGTCGCGAAAATGCGGATGCTCGAATCTTCCCTCGGTTTGGCTGACCAGATGATTGATCTGCGTCGTGGCGACACGCGCAATCTCGTATTCGATTGCGCTGAGTCCGCGGGAGCGGATCGACAGCTTTCGTTCGCCATTGAGCGCAAGCAGACCGCCCTGGCCTTCGATCTGGACTTCGCGCGGCAACGCCGGGACGTCGACGACGGCGTTGTAATCTTCGCTTAGCGGAAAACCGCCAAACGCCTGCACGCCCTTGTTCACGCGGACGTAAAGCTCGCCATCGCTTTCAACGCGCACTCGAAACGCATGCTGCCGACCCAGCGGCTTTTCGGACTCCATCGGCGCGAATGCCACTGGACGTGCAGCGTCGAGAACGTCATCGGGAACATCGGTCGCACTTTTCCAAAGCTCGGTTTCTTTTACTTGCGATCCCACTGAATCATCATCGGAATCAGTTTCTTCGTTCGAAGCAGCGGACTCATCGGAGGTTTCGTCGAGGTCTCCTTCCGTTTCGACTTCGGCGGCTTTTTCGGCGTCGGAAAGTTTGCGTTTGGGGAGCAACCGGATCTGGAGAGCTTTCGACAAGTCGCGGGTGCTGATGTCGGCGGTAGTGGTCAGCACGATCAATTGCTCGGGCTCACCGTTTTTGTTGCGCGCGACAGTGGTTTGAATGGAATCGATCTGAAACATCGACGCGACCGACGGGATCCGGAGTTTCTGCTCGATTGCGTCCCGCGTCTGCGCGCCGCCTTGCGCGGTGCGAAGACCTTTCGTCACCGTTAAATTGAGAAAATCCTCGTGCTCCGGCAGCACGATTTGCGAGCTGTGGATGTAAGCGATGCGACGATGTAACCCGTAGCTCGTTGTGAAATGCGGAGCCGGGTCGTTAGGCGGAAAAATGTTTGAACCGCCGACCATCGTGAGTTGGACGTGTCGCTCCAATTCGCCGGGATCGACCGCGTGCGTCAGCTCCAAGGTCGCACTGATTTCGCGTCGTGTTGGATTTGTCGGGTCCTGGTAAATTTCCAGTTCTTTAATGGTGATTGAGAATGGGGGCGTGCGTGTTTCATAGGCGAGCCGCTCCATCAAGACGTGGCGCGGGAAGAAATTCTTGTCGAAGATCACTCTGAATTTCTGATCTGCCGGCCAATCTTCGCTCGGTTCGAACACGAGAATATCGGCCTGAGCCCAGTGCCATGCGCCATCCAAATGCGGCTCGAGTCGCACGCCTTGCACGGATGGCTTTTTAAGTCTTCGAGGCGTGCAGCAGATTCGCTGAAATAAACTACTAGCCGCGGGAACTTCAGTTCTTTCTCCAGTTTGGTGACTTCAACTGGAACGATCTTGGCCGAAACTTTTCTGGGTTTCGGCAGATGCGAATACCACTTCCAGGTCCACGCCCCGCCGCACGAAATCAGAAGAATCGCGATCACCCCCGACGCGATTAGCCTCGGATGAGCGCGTCCGAAGCGACTGCACCCGGCGACGGATCGGCTCAGCCAACCCGGTGGTCGCCAGGAGATGTTTCCAAAAATCAGCTCAGCGAATCCCCGCAGGGCGCGGGCGATCCGCGAGGTGGATTTGTTCAGTTTAGAGAGAAGCTCGGGCGTGTTCATGAGGGGAATACGGGCGCCTCGCGAAAATCTTTCAGAAAAAGGTGGAACGCGTTGTCCTCAACGCGTTGGGAATTCGATTTGGCTTCGCGATTCCCGATCGTCTTCGGAGAAGCCGATCCACCTTGCCCGGGGTCGGTTCCCGGAGTTAGAAGATCGGTGTGAAACAGCCCAGCTTGCTCGCGACGCGGCGCAGCTTGGTCGAGCGTTTGGCCGATTGGGGCGATCAACTGCGCTGGCAGGAGTTTTTCGACACGTACTCGAAGCTGATCTACTCAGCCGCGCGCCGATCCGGTCTCACGGATGCTGAAGCACAGGAAGTGGTGCAGGAAACCGTCATCACGGTTGCGAAGAACATCGACAAGTTGAAATACGATCCGGCAATTGGTTCGTTTAAAGGCTGGCTGTTGCAGATCACGCGCTGGCGAATTGCCGATCAGTTTCGCAAACGCGAACCCGGCAATCCGAAACGTCCTCGTTCATCCGACGACCGCGCGACGGCAACAATCGAGCGTGTCCCCGATTCGCGCGGCATTGATTTGGATGCGGTCTGGGAAACGGAGTGGAAGGAGAATTTATTTGAGGCAGCGATCGCGCGGGTGAAAAAGCAAATCGAGCCGAAGCAGTTTCAGATTTTTGATTGTTATGTGCGCAAGGAATGGCCGGCACAGAAAGTTGCCGCGCGATTGGGAGTCAATATCGGCCAGGTGTATCTGGCGCGACATCGCGTCGGCGGGCTGTTGAAGAAGGAAATTAAAGCGCTGGAAAAGATGGAGAGCCGACGTTCTGCGTCTGGGAGCGCACGCGTCTCGCGTGCTGGTGATTCGGCCTCCGCGCCGAAAGCGAACTGTGTCAGTTTTGGTCGCGTGGCTGCTCTGCGAAATCTCACTGCGTCTCTGCGAAGGAGTTCGCGTCGCGCACGAGGCCGTGCTGCCACGCACGCCGAACGTTTCGCGCGCGCTCCCCGGAATTGCTTCGCCTCCGCTGCTTGTGTAAAATCGCCCATTCCCGATCAGGTTACGGCTCAGATACCAATCATTCCCGATCACGAATTGCTGCGCGTAATCGGGCGCGGCGCTTACGGTGAGATTTGGCTGGCGCGGACTGTGACCGGCGCATTTCGCGCGGTGAAAGTCGTCTACCGCAGCACGTTCGAAAGCGAACGCGCGTTTCTCCGGGAATTCGAAGGGATGTCAGCTTTCGAGCCGATCTCTCGCGGGCATGCCGGCTTTATCAACATCCTGCACGTCGGACGGACCGCCGAGTATCTCTACTACAGCATGGAACTGGCGGACGATCATTTGGACGGACGCAAGATCGATATTGGCAGCTACGAACCGCGCACGTTGAAAACCGATCTCGCGCGGCACAAACGCCTCTCCGCCGACGAATCGATACGGCTCGGGCTTTCGTTAACGGAAGCGCTTGAAGCATTGCACAAACGCGGGCTGACCCATCGCGATATCAAACCGTCGAACATCATTTTCAGCGAAAACGTGCCGAAGTTGGCCGACATCGGATTGGTGGCGGCCAGCGGACAGCGTTCATTCGTTGGCACGGAAGGTTACATCCCGCCGGAAGGGCCGGGCACGCCGCGCGCCGACATTTACAGTCTGGGCAAACTTCTTTACGAAACCTGCACCGGAAAAGACCGGCTCGATTTTCCGGAGGTCGATTCGCAATTGAGCACGCGCCCGGATCGCGAACGTCTGCTGCAACTCAACGACGTGCTGGTGAAAGCATGCGCCAACGATCCGAACAAACGTTACGGCTCGGCCGCGGAAATGCATCGCGACCTCACCGCACTGAAGCAAGGTGAACGCCCACGAAAATCGCGCGCAAAAATTTTGCTGGCGACGGTATCACTCGTGGTTCTTCTGGTCGCCGCAATCGGATTTTGGCTAAAGCCGTCGCAATCGAGCGCTGATCTTCACCTGCAAACGACGATCCGGACCGAGCCGGCCGGAGCCCTCGTCGTTTTAGGCGATCATGCGCAAAAAGCCCGGCGACATTCGCAGACTTGGAACCGCGCAAATACAACCTGCGCATCATGAGCCCCGGATACGAACCGGTGGAAACGAGTGTTGACTTCAGACGCAAACAGTTACCAGATCTGCCGCCGTTTCGACTTGTGCGAAGCAAAGGGGCTCTTCAAATCCAATCCGAACCACCCGGCGCGCAGTTTTCATTGCGAAGCGAGGACGGGCAGGTTTCGCGCGAAGGCGTAACCCCGCAAACCGTAGCTGATCTTCCAACCGGCAAATACTCGATCGTCGCGCGCCACGGCGACTGGGAAATGCGCAGCGACGTCGACGTGCAGCGCGGCGACACGGCGAATAAATCCTTCGCGTTTGTTAGGGCGCTCACAAACATTACCAGCGAACCCAGCGGCGCCGAGATTTTCGTGGATGGACAATCGCGAGGGCGCACGCCGGTCCGTCTGGATCTGCCCGCGCGTTCGCACGAACTGGTCGCGCATTTGGACGGGTGGCCTGACGAACAGCAAAGGATTGACGTCGTCGCGCAACGAGACAACGCAGCGCATTTTGTGTTCGCAAATGGCAGCGTGAAGATCACCAGCGCGCCGGGCGGTGCGACTGTGATGGCGAACGGAAAAGATCTGGGTCAAACGCCGCTGGTGATCGAGGAAGTGAAGCCTGGCGACGTCACGTACGAGCTGCGCCTATCCGGTCACAAGCAGGGGTCGGTCAGTGGGAAAGTCGAGCCGCAACAGCAGACATTTCTGGCGGCGCGTTTGGAAAAGACCGTCGGTCCTGCGCCGGGGCAACCATTCACCAATTCGTTAGGCATGAAGTTCGTTCCGCTTGGCGACGTTCAGATTTCGATCTGGGAAACGCGCGTGCAGGATTACGAAGCGTTTTGCCGTGCGACCGGCCGACGATACGAGCCGCCCGATTTCCATCAGACACCAACTGATCCGGCTGTAAAAGTGAGCTGGTTCGACGCCGTGGCGTTTTGCAAATGGCTGACCGAAAAAGAACAAAACGAAAATCTGATTGACGATCGAGAAGCTTATCGGCTGCCGACCGATGCCGAGTGGAGCATGGCCGTCGGTTTGATGAATGAAAGCGGTCCGACGCCCGAAGCGCGTGACGGCAAAATTAGGAACGAATTTCCGTGGGGCAAACAATGGCCTCCGCCAAACGACGCAGGAAATTATGCGGGAACTTCGGGAAAGCGACGCAGCGCAACGCTGCCCGTCGGAAGTTTCAAGTCCAATTCGATAGGCCTATACGATCTCGGCGGGAACGTTTGGGAATGGTGTCTCGACACTTATAAAGGCGACAACAGTGCAACTGGTCGCGATTGGGGAGTGCTGCGCGGCGGCTCCTGGGCCACAAGTAATCGTCTCGAAATGCAATCCTCTTACCGAAATGTAGTTGATCGCAATGAGCGAGACGTGATTTACGGATTTCGCTGCGTGCTTGCAACCGAACCTGGCGGTGACGTGAAAGATCACTAACCGGTCACCGATTTCGAACTTCGAAGATCAAGCTTGCGTGTGGCGAGCGTAGTGAATGTCAACGCCCTTTGGAAGCAGGCGTTTGCGACCGCGTTGGCGCCGGCGCGCAAGAGTGGCGCGGCCGCCCTTTGTTTGCATACGCGCGCGAAAACCGTGCTGGCGTTTACGCGTTCGTTTCGATGGCTGATAAGTGCGTTTCATAAACCGTGAACTTGCTCGGGCCCGCTCTGAGAGCGGTTACACTAGGGGCACGGCCAGCATTGTCAACGACACCGGGCGGGAACAATTATGAGACGCGACCGATTTCGTACGATGACGCGTTATCCCTGTCAGGCAAGAGGGTCTAATTTACAAAGTTGCCAACAGGGCGCATTTCTGAAATAACGACTCGCACCGATATGGCGGAGAAAGAAAATGTCGTGATCGAGCCGGCGACTGAAGCCGACCTGGACGAGTTGTCGGAAATGCTCGGCGAATTGTTCGCTCAGGAGGGCGACTTCCGTCCCGATAAAGACAAACAGCTCCGCGGGTTGCGGCTCATTTTCGAACAGCCCAGCCGTGGCCGCGTCTTTGTGCTGCGGCGCAATGGCGCAATCGTCGGGATGATCAATTTGCTCTTCACCATCAGCACGGCCGAAGGCGGGTTCGTCATGCTCTTGGAGGACCTGGTGGTGCACACGCAGTATCAAGGTCAGGGCTACGGCAACAAGCTTCTCGAACACGCGATCGATTTTGCGAAGAAGAAAAACTTTCTCCGAATCACGCTGCTGACCGATCGCCCCGAAAATGTGGCGCAGGCGTTTTTCCGGAAGCATGGCTTCGTCGATTCTTCGATGATTCCGATGCGCTTGTGGATCAGCACCGAGAACGAGGGGACCGAATCAAAGAATAGGCCGCTCCGCGGAAGTGCGCTGCAGCAATTGTTGATGTTCAGCCTTCCAGCCCCTCGATGCCCATGAAAGGCGCGCTGCCAATATTCCGGTTGGCAGGAATACGCGTGTATCTGCATTTCACCTGGTTCATTGTCGCTGCGCTTGAAGTGACGCGATTCGCGCACCGGTATCACAATCCAATTTGGGCAGCATTGGAATATTGCGCGCTCTTTGGTGTCGTTTTGCTGCACGAATTTGGACATGCCTTCGCCTGCCGCCAAACTGGCGGAGAGGCAGACACGATCGTGCTGTGGCCGCTTGGAGGAATCGCCTTCGTCAAACCTCCACCTCGACCTGGCGCTTACCTGTGGAGTATCGCAGCCGGGCCGCTTGTGAACGTAATTTTATTTCCGTTGTTCACCTTGTTCGCCTTTGTGCTCATCAAGCTCCACTGGAAAACAGTTCATCCAGATTTCTACCAGTTTGTTCTGACCGTTTGGTTCATGAACGCCGTGTTGTTGTTTTTTAATTTGATTCCTGTTTATCCGCTTGATGGCGGCCAAATCCTGCGCGGACTGCTTTGGCTCAAGGTTGGACCGATTCGCAGCTTGAAAGCAGCCAGCATAATTGGCTTCGGAGGAGCAATTCTATTCGCGCTTTGGGCGATCGCATCGCGATCCATCTGGTTAGGTATACTCGCCTTCTTCATTTTCGCGCAGGCGCAAGCCGGATGGCGCGCTGCTCAGAACCTCGCTATCGAATCAGAGGACGCCGCGCGCCGTGAAGCGGCAATTTCTCCACCGCCAATTCCAGAGCGACAACGCTAGGCCGAGCTATTTCGCGCCGCTGTGAATGAGCGCCGGCAATTGAGATACGAGGCGGTCTCTGAATTCCGCGCGGAACTGAATTTCATCGACGACTTTAGCTACTTCGGGCGCGCTTGCCGGGGCCAAGTTCTTTTCGGCGTAGTTTTTAATTCGTCAGCGCGCGAGCCATCGGAGAAAAAGGTAAACAGACTGGGCGCGTAGCGGTTTGCACCTGCCGCATCGACTTTGGCGAGCAGCGCTTTCATATTTGCTTTCGCGAACTCCCAGGCAATATCGGGATGACCGCTGTCGCGGGCGACTCGCGAAACCAGGAAGATGGCACGGCTCGTTGGCAGCTCGTCCGTAAGCGCAATCGCAAGCGTCTTCTTCACCAATTTCGGATCAGTCGCGCAAGCGAGCGCCTCGTAGTAATTCTGTTGGTCCTCAATGCTTGTGGTTTTCAGACCGAGTTCGTGCAGTTTGTTCCAAGTCTTCTCATCGGCATAGCGGCCGACCACTGCCAGAACTGGAGCACGGAGATCCGGTGGGAGCGACGCCGGATGTGCGAGGTATTTCTCGAAACGCTCGCGGCAGCCGGCGATAATTTCCGGATCATTCAAATGTCCGAGGGCGCCGATCAAGCTTGCGCGCAGCCTTCCAGCGTTCGGCGGTTCGTCCGGTTTCGGCTCCCACCCCAACGTCGCAAATGTTGGGCGCAAAAGCGATCGGGCATACCGTTGGAATCTTTCACGTTCAGAACTGCCGACCAACAGACCGTTCACGAAATCCAGCACGTTGATGATCTGTTCGCGTTCGGCCAGATCGGTGGAAGCGGGCAACTTTTCGACTAATCCAAAGTAGAGCGAGACCGGCGCGCGACCGGCTTGCACAAGCGCCCAAGCATCGCTCATAAGATTCACGCGATCTTCAACGCCTAACTTCGGGAGCGCCTTAAGCAACAATTCCCATGACCGGTCATCATATTCGACGCGATAATTTCCAGCGCCGTTGAGGTTCAATTTGAGTGCGCGATCTGCGGGAATGTTTTCCAGAGCCGCCGTCTTATCGGTCATCAGCAAAGTCGCCGGTGTTTCGCCAACGACCGAATACGTCAGGGGATTTGCCAGAGCAGTGGCGGGGCGTTCTTGAAATTCACGGTGAAGCGCTCCTGAGTAAGCCGGACCTTGCCGTCGGCCTCTCGCTTAACGGTCACGACAGGAAATCCGGGCTGCTCCGTCCAGCCGGCCGCAATTTCACCTACTGATTTGTTCGAAGCATCCGAAAGCGCGTTCCACAAATCCGCAGTGGTTGTGTTCGAATATTTATGCGCGGCGATGTACCGCCGAATTCCATCGCGGAAAACGTCCTCGCCGAGAAAACTCTCCAGCATTCGCAGGAACGACTGGCCTTTCTTGTAGGTGATATCGTCAAACGCGCTGTTGGCTTCGGCTTCCGTTGCGACACGCTGCTGAATCGGATGGGTGGTCGAGCGCGCGTCGCCCTCCATGGCCGCTTCCTTCGCGATTCCGATGCGCCGCGTAGGATCTCGCGGTAAGTCCCGTGCGCAGCCAGACTTCCCATTGCGGGTTGAAATGCGCGGTGCATTTGCTGCCCATCCACGAGGCGAACCCTTCGTTGAGCCAGAGGTTGTCCCACCACGCCATCGTTACAAGGTCGCCGAACCACATGTGCGCCATCTCATGGGCCAACACTTCATAAATATTTTGCTTCGTCTCGCCGGAGGAACTTTTCGGATCGAAGAGAAGCCTCGATTCGTAATAGGTGATGCCGCCCCAGTTCTCCATCGCACCACCGAAGCCGCCAGGAATAGCAATTTGATCCAGCTTCGGCAACGGATACGGCACGCCGAAATAATCGTTGTAGTAGCTTCAAAATCTCCGCTGAGGCCTCGAGCGCGTAGCGACCCAGTTCTGCTTTGCCTTTTGTCGCGATTACGCGGATCTGCGTCGGGCCGACTCGCGACTCGATAAAATCGAGTTCGCCGGCGACGAATACATTCAGATAACTGGACATCGGCGGAGTGGGCGCAAAGCGCACTTCTTTCCCGCCCGCGATTTTTGCTCGCTCTCGATCGGCATGTTTGAGACGGCGAGCCAATTCTCAGGCACCACAACGGTTAATTGAAAACGCGCGCGAAAAGCCGGTTCATCCCAGCAGGGAAAGAATCGACGCGCATCAGTCGCTTCGAATTGCGTCCCGAGCATAACTTTGCGCGCACCGCTGCCCTGTTCCTGATAACGCATGTAGAAAAGCCCCTGCCCTTGCTGATTGATCTTGCCCGTGAAACGTAGCGTGAGGGCGTGATCGCCGGCCGCGAGTTCTGACGGCAACGTAAGCGTCAGCGAGTTCCTTTTCATTGTCGGTCTTAATCGCCGAGAGCGGCAGTTCTTTGCCATCGACAGAGGCCGCTTCGATCTTGAGTTCGAGCCCGTTCAACACCAGTTGATGGACCGGACTCCGCACGTTCAGCTTCACGCTTTCACTTCCGGCGAACGTGAAATTGTCGAGGTTCGGAACGATGCGGATTGCGTATTCCGTCGGGACTACTTCTTTCGGAAGTTTTCCGGGCGTCTCGTTGAAGTTAAACGGTTTTTCCACAGCTCCGACTAACGACCTTATCAAAAACAAAACCAGAAATGCGACAAGTGGAATGCGCATGGCAGCTCAGATTTCAGTCATTCCGAGCGATCAGCTCGAGCGATTTCCATCGCAGTTACCGCAACGGTCGCGCAACGGATGTCTCGACTTCGCTCGACATGACACGCTGTTGTAGGCAAGCGCTTCGCTTGTCGACCATGCTACTGCACAACCAGCACCAGCAGCAATTGTCCCCCACCCACCTGCGGGCCTTTGATCACCAGCGGGCTGCGCTTGCTCAGCTTGGCTTCGGTCTCGAGCAAGAGCTCCTTCTCCTTGTAAAGCTTCAGATTCAAAACGTAGCCACCTTGGGTTTCACCGCGCGCGTCTACGTGCAGTCCGAAAAATTTGCTCGTCGCAAGCCAATCTTCCTGACCGGTCTTAAGGGTTTTTTGCGATTGTCCAATCACCTGAAATTCGTTGTAGCCGAAAAACCTTTTCAGCAATCCTTCAATCCGAGTCAATTCCGACGGAATCGGCTGCGGCTGCGTAACGTTCTCCGCCATGACAAGCCCGCTCCAAACTGTCTCCGCCGCTTGCGACGCGGGCGCCGCGGTCATCGTCAGGAGAAGAACAGAGATTACGACCGCCAGCGAGCGATGCATGAGCAGTTATTTCGCGGCGTAATCGGCCGGCAAAGTTTGTAGTCCTTCGGTCCAAAGGACTGTTACGCGGTCTTGTTTCACCTCGAAGATCGAGACCGTCGCATTCGGACTAACGACGGGATCGACCCGGGCATTGAGAATCTGTGTCAGGTATTGCGATTCCTCTGCCGGTCTTTCCTGATGCATGACGAAGACGGTGCAAATTAAAAACACAGCGAGCGACGCCGTGCCCGCCCACAGCAGGCGCGGAATCGTCCACCAACTGGACGTTGGACTTCGGCGAGCGCGCTCCCGGCGTTGCTCGCCACTTTCCTGAACGATCCTTTCGCGAAGCTGATGACTAAAGAATTCTTCGTTCTTCAGTGGATGCGCGCTCAACTCGCGCTTCAACAGCTCGCCGAGCTTTTTCGCCTCGGCTTTTTCGGCTTGAGCGGCGGCTTTGTCAGGCAGCGACGCCTCGAATTCCGATAATTCGCGCCCGCTGAGCTGGTCGTCCAGCCATGCCGTCCATTTTTCCTCAAACGTTTTCATAAACGTCTCTCAATAAGCTTTGCAATTTCTTGCGCGCATAAAACAGCCGGGACATCACGGTGCCGATCGAACACCCCAACGCTTCTGCGATTTCGTGATATTGCATCTCGTCGATTTCCTTCATCAAAATCACGGCGCGGTGTTCCGGCGAGAGCTGGCCAATTGCCTTTTCGATCCGGGCGCGGATCTCGTCTCGTTCCATGGCTTGATGGGGCAACGCTTCCGTTTTCGGAACCGTTTTGGATGCCGGGTCAATCTCTCTCAGTTGAATTGCATCATCGAACTCAGCGTCGCCGCCTTTGATCTTCTTCTTGCGCAGCCAATCGATCGTCACGTTCATGACGATGCGATAAATCCAGGTGTAAAAGGATGACTGACCGCGGAAGCGTCCAATCGACTTCCATGCTTTTAGGAAGCTGTCCTGAGCCAGATCCCATGCGTCCTGTTCGCTGTGGACCATGTTGTAAATCATGCCGAATACTCGTGTCCGGTAGCGAGTTACCAGCTCGTCGAATGCTTCGGTGTCACCGGCCTGGCATCGTTTTACCAGGTCCAATTCCGACACATCGGACTGCGCCAGAGTCGCTTCCGTTTGCATGATTGGACGGAGCGCGCCCTTATTTCATTCAACGCTGAAAACTGTCCGGGCCGAAACGACGGCGCCACTCAGCGCGATATTCACCCATCAGGCTTACGATGCCGTCGCGGACTTCAAAGAGTCGTTGCTGCAACACCAGATACTCCGACCGGCTGATCAGTCCGGCGGCCTTTCGCAGTTGCGCTGCTGCATTCATCGAGGTCGTGATCGCCTTCAAGGCCCGTTTCAAATACGCGATGGTCATCCCGATTTCGTCGAGATGATCACCGCTCAACGCTGCTGCTAGCTTCGCGCTGGCCAGAGCCGCGTGAGTAGCCAGCTTAACGGCTGCGGGCTCGTTCTGGAGTGTAGGGTTTTGATCGAATAATTGATCGATCCAGAGCGTGAGATCGAAGGCAGCGCGATAAAGATCGTGCTCCTGGAAGGTTTCGCCGGAGGCAGCTGTATTGTCGACGTCGGACTCTTCCTCTTCGGTAGCGGTTTCATCCAGAAGCGCGTCCACCTCCGCGCTCCAGTCTTTTTCATCCAGCAACTGCGTCCAACCCATTTCGCGCGCGATAATTTCGTCGCGGCGCGGATCATCAAGATATGTTTCCAGCAACTGCATGTACTTTCGGTCTTCCCATCTTGTTGCTGAAGAAAACGCTCCCAATCGTATTCGTCCCACATGCGTTCAGGCTCGCCCCAGTTGCCGGCCATGCAGAACTAAACGCGAGCTTCTCTTTCCGCGCAAAATTTTTCGTGGCGCCTTTCTTTGGCATCAACGCCTCGAATTCCGCTGGTTGCATGAGGCTCTGCGATCAGTAGGTTCGGCTTCGTGAATAAACGTGCTGCATGGTGTGGGATGCTTGCTTTGGTAATCGCGTGGCTGCTTTCCGCTTGTGCCTCGTCACCTCAGGAAGGCGTCGTAACGGAATCGGCACCTGAACAACACCGATGACATCTACCGCAGCCCACTTCGCACGTCCGTCATATGCTCCCGGCGGCGAAGCGGAATGAGCTCTGGGCACTCGGCTTCTGAATTGGGACGCCCATCGTTGAGACTGTAGGCGCGGTCTGTGACCGCCGTCCCTTGCGGCTGGTTGCATCAGAGATGCCCCGCACATAGGTTCGGGTCAGTGATTAAACAAGTCGCACCGACAGGCGTTCTGGTTTTGCTGATTGCGTTTTTGCTCGCCGCCTGCACGTCGACGACTAGTGAAACGATCTCCGATCCGTCGTCCTCGCAATCTGGCGCAGCTGTCCCCGGAGAAAAAATGTCCGATGACCAACGTTACGCTCCGGGCCCGATGGGATCCGGCAACGTGCGCTGGTGAGCGTTGTTACGAGACGGCGCTCAGAGACCGTCGCTACCGATAGCGCCATTCGTGAAGTGCACCAGCGCTTCATGGACACCGGCGCCATGGTTTTTCTGTGCGATGTAACCGCCAGCGTTGCTCACGGCAATTTGCACTTCCGGAATGGCATTCGCCGGACACGACGGCATCGCTGCGAATCTTCCGTCCAGCATCGACACATCATTGTGGTGATCGCCCGCCGCGAAAATGTTTTCGCGCGCGACATCCAGTAAACGCGCCAGCTCAGCCAGCGTCGCGCCTTTGTGGTAATCAGCGTGACAGAAACGCAGGTAAACCCCATTGCGCTGGTAATCCAGCTTCGGATGGCCCGCACGGGCCTGCCGGATGAAGTCCGTGATGCGGTCCATCTCTTCCTCGCTTTCTGCGGCGAGCCCTTCAAGGCCTTCGGAGTTATAGATCAGACGCGCTTTCGTTTGATTCGTGGCGAAATCCACGAATTCAGCCAGGACCGAACCAGCAGAAGAAAACAAGTCGGCATGATCGCGCGCGCATCGGTGGTTCCAATCGCCGAACGGTTCCCATTTCTCGCCGTTTTGTCCCGGACGAAAAACGTCGCGTTCGGTCGTGAGAATGAAATCCGGACGAATCGGGAGCGCGAACTCGGCGAGACCTTTTTCGAGCAGATCGACCGAGCGCCCAGTGTTGATCGCCCAGATCGCGCCAGCGTCCTGCAGCTCGCGAATCAACTCCATACATTGCGAGTCGAACACCGGTTCGGTCGCACGCGAAACAAGCGTCCCATCAAAATCGATACTGAGCAGCCGAATTGGTGAACGCATTCGAAACCAATTTAAGAATTGATTTCCGAGAAGCAATGCGTCGATTGTTTCAGGAGCGTAAAATCGGATGAAATCGGCTTACGAACTCGCAATGGAACGGCTTCAAAAAGCGTCGCCATCGCTCTCGCTCACTGAGGAACAAAAGAAAGAACTCGCTGAAATCGATTCGAAATATCGCGCGAAGATTGCCGAGAAAGAGCTCTTCCTGAGAGATCAGATTCGAAAGGCACAGACCGAGGGCAAGGCTCGACGATATTGATTCTCTGGAGAAGCAACTCGCCTCCGATGTCCGCCGGTTACAGGAGGAGTGCGAAGCGAGCAAAGAAAAACTGCGCGCCAGCTTTGCGAAACTGTAGCCGCGTCTCTGTGAGACGCGCACCGCACGTGAGCAAACATCTCTGCGCCTCGCACAGCGAGGCGGCTACAACAATTATCTCGCCAGCGAAGTAGCGTTCTCGCGCTCAGGCGCGCGGTCGCGCCCGCCGCGTTTCGGCAAATCGGGATCGAGAAAGCCAAGCATGTGCGCGCGCTTGATCGTGCGCACGCCTTCCTGCTTCTGCAGGTCCTCGATGCTTCGGCGGAATTTTTCCATTTTAGTCCAGTGAACCTTTGGACGGAAATGATGCTCGGCGTGATAGCCGTTGTAGAAAAACAGCCAGTTGTAAATTTTTCCGTAGCTGCTCACGCCCCACGCAATCGGCTTGTCGGGATTCGCGCCGTAGTGCCGGTAGTAGCCATTCAAGTAACTAAAACAATGGCCGAGATACCAGAACGGCAGGAAATACAGCATGAATCGCCAGTTAATGAAGTGAATCGGATTCGACGGCACGATGATCGCCATGACCAAAAGCGTCGTGGCGAATGCCGCCAGCTCAATGTTGCCCCAGAAATCATCGCCGTTCTTCCGTTTCCGCAGGTCCTTGCGGATCGTGCCGACGTCGTCGCGGAAGAAACTCAGAAAAACATAGCTCCACGGATTTTCGGCCTCGCCGTCATGGCCGTGCCTGTAGATCGATAACCAATCGATCGTGTCACCTTTTTCATCCTGCCGGTCGGAGTTCCCCTTGTGATGCTGCATATGCACGGCGTCGTACATCGTCTGCGAGAAACAACAAGCGATCGATTGCGTGATTCCAAACAGGCGATTGAGCAGTTGCGAGCGGAAAAACGGGTTATGAATGAAGTTGTGCCCCACCCCGTTGATGTTCGCATTCACCATCAGCGAATAAACGAACCCGAGAATCAGCATCACCCACAGCGGCGCATGCGGAAACAGAAAGTAGAGCCCGAGAAGATACGCGAGATGAAAAAGCCCCGCCGCGGCTGGAACAGCATCCCAGCGTGTGTGCGCGAAGAGCTTGGAATTCGTGGTCGGGCGTTCTATTCGGATCGCGTCAGCAGCCATGGTCCTATCGGGTTTGGGAGACCAGATACCTTGGCGGATAACCGCATTTTGGCAAGGTAGTGGCAATAACGAGAGTCGCCTTCCCAGCCGTCCGCAGGCAATCCGTGGTTCCTGTTCCTGTTGCACGGCGTCAAATCCGGATTTGCTAATTTTGATCGTGTCCGCCTATTGTAGCGGCTTGCGATGTTCGCGCTTCAACCTGAATTAAAAGTCTTCACCGGGTCCGCAAACCGCGATTTGGCCGAGCGAATTTGCAGAGTACATCGGCGTGCCGCTAGGACAGGGCGACAATCAGCTCGTTTCCGGATGGCGAGACATACGTCAGGATCGAGGAGAACATTCGCGGGCACGACGTGTTCATCGTCCAGCCGACTTCGCCGCCGACCAATCAGCATTTGATGGAATTGCTGATCATGGTGGACGCGGCGCGACGCGCAAGCGCGGACCGGATCACGGCTGTCATTCCATTTTTGGATACGCGCGCCAGGACCGCAAAGATCAGCCGCGCGTGCCGATCACAGCGAAGCTCGTCGCGAATTTGCTGCACGCCGCGGGCGTGAATCGCGTGCTCACGATGGATCTGCATGCGCAACAGGTGCAGGGCTTTTCGACATCCCGGTGGATCACCTCTATTCGGCGCCCGTGTTGATCAAGTATTTGCGCAAGAGAATGACGGGCAAAACAACTGTCGTTTCTCCCGATCTCGGCGGGCTGAAAATGGCTTCGGCTTACGCAGAAGCACTCGGCGCCAACCTGGCGATTGTGGCGAAAGAGCGCAAAAGCGCCACTGAGACTGAAGCGCTTTACCTGATCGGCGACGTGGAGAACCGCGACGTGCTGCTGGTTGATGATCTCACTGAAACGGCGGGCACACTTACCTCGGCCGCTGCGATAGTAAAAAAGCACGGCGCACGCAACATTTACGCTGGTGTGGCGCACGCGGTCCTGGTGGACGTGGCCATTCCGCGGTTGCAAAAATCCGAAATTACGGAATTAGTAACGACCAACAGCACGCCGGTGCGCACCGTGGAAGGATTTAAGGTCACGGTGCTCTGCGTCTCCGAGCTTCTCGGGGAAGGCATCAAACGGATTCACAACGACGAATCGGTGTCGTCGCTGTTCAACATCGAGAACGAAAAAATGGCAAAACAAGTTAAGCTTAAAGCAGAACCGCGCCCGGATGTGGGACGCTCCGCTGTGCGCAAACTCAGAGCGCGCGGATTCATCCCGGCTGTCATCTACGGAGGCAACGACAAACCGCAGCCGCTACAAGTCTCCGCGCGGGACATCAACGCGATGATGAGCCAGGCCTCAGGAGAAAACGTCCTGGTCGAACTCGAAATTGGCGGCGACGGACAAAGCCGCACGGCGCTTGTGCAGGAAGTTACAACACTCTCCTGTCCGTGGCGAGATTCGTCACGTCGATTTTCACGCCATCTCCATGGACCAGATGATTCAAGCTGAGGTGCCGCTCGAACCTGTGGGCACGGCCGTTGGCGTAAAGACTTTTGGCGGATTGCTCGAGCAGAGCTTGCGCGCATTAGCGATTGAATGTCTGCCGGGCGATTTGCCGGATCGGATCACGGTGGACGTTTCGCAGCTGAACATCGGCGATGCCATTCACGTCCGCGACATTCAACTTCCACAGGGTGTAACGCCAAAGGTGCAGGTCGATTTAACGGCCTTCTCCGTGGTGGCGCCTGTCGTTGAGGAAGAACCAGTTGCAGCGGAAGCTGAGGCTGCCGCCGCCGGACCGGAAGTGATCACCGAGAAAAAGGAAGAGGGCGAAGCTGCTGCGCCTGCTCCGGCTGGGAAAGAAAAAGCTCCAAAAGAGAAAGAAAAGAAGTAATCCATTTTCGGTTTTCGATTTTGGATTTTCGATTGCCCGCGCGTGGACGAAACAGCAATCCGGCTCATCGCCGGTCTCGGAAATCCCGGCTCGGAGTACGCGGCGACGCGGCACAACATCGGATTTATGGTCGTCGACCAGCTGGTCGCGCAGTTTGGATCGGCCTGGGAAAAATCCGCAAAATGGGACGCACTCTCGGCGAAATGTGGAGCTGTGCTTCTGGTCAAGCCTTTGAGCTTCATGAATCGCAGCGGGTATCCACTGTTCGCCGTTGCGCAGTTCTACAAAATTGAGCCACAAGAAATCCTCGTCGTGCTAGACGATTTTGCTCTTGCCGCTAGGTCGTCTTCGACTGCGCGCAGCGGGCGGACCAGGCGGCCATAACGGTCTTGAGTCAGTCATCGCCCAATTTGGAACGGAAGAGATCCCACGTTTGCGCATCGGGATTGGGGCCGCGCCACGAGAAGGATCAGCCGATTACGTGCTGAGTCGCTTCTTCGATGAGGAGAAGCCAATCGTGCGATCCACCATCGATCGCGCAGTGGAAGCGTTGAAATGCGCGATTGACAACGGTCTCGTTTCAGCCATGAACACGTTTAACAAATCCGAAGAAATATGAATCGTCGTTATGAAGCCCTCCTGGTGCTAAACACGCAGGCCAAAGATGAAAACGTAAAAGAAATGATCGAGCGCCTGGAATCCGAGTTTGAGAAGGAAGGCGCCAAGGTCGAGCAGGTCCAAAAGATGGACAAGCGTCACTTCTCCTACATGGCTGGGTCGCTGGATTCCGGTTATTACGTGAACTTCATCTTGAACGCCGATCCTCGAGTTGATCGTGCGGCTGCGGACCAAATTCAAACTGGATCCTGACGTTTACCGCCAGCATTACCAGCGGCTCGAGGAGAACAAGGAGAAGGCGCCAAAAAAGTGGCAAAATCGAAATGATTTCGCTATAAGCGCGACATGGCGAACCTCAACAAAGTTCTTTTGCTTGGAAATGTCACACGTGATCCTGAAGTGCGTTACACGCCCAAAGGCAGCGCCGTCTGCGATCTCGGCGTCGCGGTGAATCGGGCTTACACGACCGACAGCGGCGAAAAGCGCGAGGAAGTCACGTTTGTCGATGTCACCCTCTGGGGACGAACAGCGGAGGTCGCCAGCGAGTACCTGAAAAAGGCAGACCGGTTTTCATCGAAGGGCGGCTGCAAATGGACACGTGGGACGACAAGCAAACCGGACAGAAGCGAACGCGCCTGCGCGTGGTGGCCGACAACATGCAACTGCTCGGAGGTCGGCCTCCAGGCGGAGCCGAGGCGACCGGAGAAAGCCGGCAAACCAGCGCACCGCCTAAAAATCGGCGCCTTCCGAACCGGACGAAGACGAGATTCCGTTTTGAGGTGAGCGGCGGTTCACCGAACCGCCTTGGCGATTGAGGTCAATCGCCGCTACGCGCTATCGGATTTCGAGATGAACGCGACCGAAGCCTGCATCGCGCTCAACATGCTGCCGACCGTTGGGCCGGTGCGGTTGCGCAAGTTGCTGGAGGTTTTTCAGGAACCGCAACAAATCCTCGCGGCTAAACGCGGCGACCTTCGCAAGGTGGAAGGCATCGGAAACGAGGTCGCCGATCAAATCTCAAATTGGGAATCGACGATTGATCTTCCCGCCGAGCTTCAGCGGATCCGCGATTTCGGCGCGACTGTTATCACGCAGCAATCGCCGTCGTATCCCCGGCCGCTCCGCGAGATCCATGCGCCGCCGATTGTGCTCTACGTCTGGGGCGAACTCCTGGACCGCGATCATCACGCCATCGGCGTTATCGGCGCGCGACGCACCACCCATTACGGCACGGAATCAGCCAAGAAGCTCGCCTACCAACTTGCTTACGCGGGGCTGACCGTGATTAGCGGATTGGCGCGCGGCATTGATACGGCTGCTCACCAGGGTGCGCTCGCGGCGAAAGGCCGCACCATCGCGGTGATCGGCTCCGGATTAGCCAAACTTTATCCGCCGGAGAACGGGCCGCTGGCGGAGAAAATCCGCAGCGGGAATGGCGCAATCGTTTCCGAGTTCTCGATGGATATCGAACCAGATCGACAAACATTTCCGATGCGCAACCGGATTATTTCCGGATGGAGCCACGGCATTCTCGTCGTGGAAGCAGGATTGAATAGTGGTGCGCTTATCACAGCGGCGCAGGCGCTGGAACAAGGTCGCGCGGTCTACGCAGTGCCCGGCCACATCAACGCGCCGAGCGCGATGGGATCGAACCGCCTGATTCAGCAGGGCGCAAAGCTGGTCATGGATGCATCAGACATTCTGGAAGACTTGGAGATCCTGTTGCCCGAGGCGAAACCGTCTCCCGAAACCGCTGCCCGGCCGTTGCCGCCGCTTTCAGACGAGGAGCGCCGAGTCTTCGGAGCTATTGACGCGACCGAGACCTCCATCGACGACATCGCGGCGCGGAGCGAATTGCCAAGCGCGGCCGTTTCATCTACACTTTTGCAGCTAGAACTGAAACGTCTGGTCAAGCAATTGCCCGGAAAATACTTCGTTAAGCTGGGCTAGCCAGAGAGTTACTGCGGCGTTGCACGCCTCGCAAACTGGCCCTGACTTGCAAAGCCACCGTAAGTGAGTTCGATTGCTGCCCCATGTCCAAGTCCCTCATCATTACCGAGAAACCGTCGGTCGCCGGCGACATCGCCAAGGCGCTTGGCGGCTTCAAGAAAGGCAAGGACTACTTCGAGAACGAGCGATACCTGATCTCGTGGGCGGTCGGTCATCTCTTCCGAGCTCGCCGTGCCTGCCTCGATGAAAGAGCAGGACAAATGGGACATGAAGAAGCTGCCCATCATGCCGCCGGAATTCGAGCTTGAGCCGGCGGACAAAATGGGCGGTCGCGTCAGCACTCTGCGAAAACTCATCAGAAGCAAAGACGTTTCCGAGATCATCAACGCCTGCGACGCAGGCCGTGAGGGCGAGCTGATATTCCGCTACATCGTCCAATACGCCAGCACGAAAAAGCCTATCAAGCGTCTCTGGCTGCAATCGATGACGTCAGAGGCCATCCGCGACGGGTTCGCCCGATTGCGTAGCGACGACGAGATGCAACCGCTGGCGAGCGCGGCGCGAAGCCGCAACGAGGCGGATTGGCTGGTAGGCATTAACGCGACGCGCGCATTTACGCTACGGCTCAGCGGCGGACGCGGCAGCACTGTCACTTCGCTCGGGCGAGTGCAGACGCCTACGCTGACCATTATCGTCGATCGCGAGAGCAGGATTAAGGAATTCAAGCCCCGCGAACTGAATGAGATCATCGGCACATTCCGCGCGACGACTGGCGAATATCCAGGGCGATGGTTCGACGAAGCGTTCAACAAAGAAGAAAGCGAGATCGAGAGAACGAGAAGACTGCTCGCGCGGCTTCAATTAAATTTGCCGGATGCCGAGCAACGGCTTGATCCCGCGAACGGGTCGCTCTGGGACGAGCACCGCGCTGCGCCCCGACTGTGGCATCGCGAAATCGCCGAGACCATTCAGCGGAAGTGCACGGGCAAAGAAGGCGTCGTTGAGTTGGAGGAAAAAAGCCTAGCACCCAGATCGCGCCTCAATTGTATGATCTCACGAGCTTGCAACGCGAAGGGAACAGTCGCTTCGGTTTCTCCGCGAAGCGCACCTTGCAGATCGCGCAGGCGCTGTACGAGAGGCACAAGGCGATCACTTATCCACGCACCGATTCGCGCGCGTTGCCTGAAGATTACATGCCGACGGTAAAATCGACATTGGGCAAACTCGAAAACCCGTTCGCGCGAAGAGTGCTCGACAACAATTGGGTCAAGCCTAACAAGCGGATTTTTAACAACGCGAAAGTCAGCGACCATTTCGCAATCATTCCAACCGGCACCGTACCGCGTTCACTCGATAACAACGAGCAGGCAATTTTCGACATGGTTACCAAGCGTTTTGTGGCCGTGTTCTTTCCACCGGCACAATACGAGAACACGACTCGAATCACGCGCGTGGAAGGCGAGCCTTTCAAAACAGAAGGAAAAATCATGGTCGCGCCCGGATGGCTCGAGGTTTATGGACGCGAAGCTGCCGGCGACAAGCCCGAAGAAAACCTGCCGGCCGTGCAGCAAGGCGAACGGGTCGAAACCGTGCGCATTGAAATCAACACCGAACAGACCAGGCCGCCCGCTCGTTACAACGAGGGCACGATCCTCAGCGCGATGGAAGCGGCGGGCAAACTCGTGGAGGATGAAGAACTGCGCGACGCGATGAAGGAGAAAGGCCTCGGCACGCCCGCCACGCGCGCATCCATTATCGAAACACTGATTTCAGCTCATTATCTGACTCGGCACGGAAAGGAACTCCAGCCCACCGCCAAGGCCATTCAGACGATCACACTTCTCAAAAGCGCGGTGCCGGAATTGACCAGCCCCGAACTCACCGGCGAATGGGAATTTCGCCTGCGCGAGATCGAACATCGCAAGCTCACGCGCGACGCGTTCATGCGCGACATCCGCGATCTGACGAAGGATATCGTGGGCAAAGCCAAGCATTTTCATCCTGACGAGCACATGCCTGACACTGAGCCCTTTGGCCGGTGCCCGAAGTGCGGCTCGCCGATCGTCGAGCGATTCAAGAGTTTCACCTGCACAAATGAGGACTGCGATTTTACAATCTGGAAAACTATCGCCGGTCGGTTGCTGAGCCGCGATGAGTTCGAGACGCTCGTCCGCGACAAACAGATCGGACCGTTGGGCGGCTTTCGCAGCAAGAAAGGCAAACGGTTTCATGCCGCGCTCAAATTGAGCGACGATTTCAAGGCAGAATTTGATTTCGGACCAAACGGACAAGAGAACGGCGCAGCGCAGCCCGTGGATTTTTCACGGCAGGAACCATTGGGAACATGTCCGAAGTGCGGCGGACGCGTATTCGAATCCGGAATGACCTACGTGTGCGAAAATTCAGTCGGCCCAAACAAGACGTGCGACTTCCGATCCGGCAAAGTCATTCTGCAACGACCAATCGAGCGAGAACAGATGAACAAATTGCTCGCGAGCGGCAAAACGGATTTGCTTGAACGGTTCATTTCTCGCAAGGGCAGGCCATTCAAAGCGTTTCTCGTGTTGACCGACAAGAAAGATGTCGGCTTTGAATTCGAGAAGCGCGAGCCGAAAGCGAAAAAGGAACGAAAACCGAAAGAGCCGGCAGCGAAAATTGATTTCACAGGAAAGGAGCCGCTCGGCGAATGTCCAATATCCGGCGGAAAATTTTTGAGACTGAGACGAGTTACATTTGCGAGGATTCACAGGCCGATCGAAAGCCTTGCAAATTCAAGCTCAGCAAAACGATCCTCGGCCGCGAGATTCCGAAAGAACAGGCGCAAAAGCTTCTCACCACCGGAAAAACCGATCTTCTCGAGGGCTTCATCTCGAAACGCGGACGACCTTTCTCGGCGTATCTGAAACTCGAGGACGGAAAAGTCGGTTTCGAATTTCCTGAGAAAACCGCGAGCGCGACAGAATCAAAATAGCCAATTCTTTGACGCGATCTGCGTCCTCATCTTGTCACTCACTGCGCAGTAAATAAACTGAGCCGGTGCAGGACCGATGGATTCTACCGCCGTGCGAAAATCTGAATGGCGGCGCGATTGCGTGGAACGAGATTTGCGAGTCGGAATGCATCGCGCGACTGCTTTTTCGGAAAGGGTTTCGGAGCACGGACGAAGTTCAAACTTTCCTGCGGCCGCGTCTTAGCTCGCTGAGCGATCCATTTTTGCTCCCGCAAATGCGTGCAGCAGTCGCTCGGATTCTGGGTGCGCTGGATTCGCACGAACGCATCGTGCTGTTTGGAGATTACGATGTCGATGGCGTGACCTCCCTGGCGTTGCTCGCAGAAATGCTGCGCGGTTACGGCGCGACGCCGGAACTCTTTTGCCTTTGCGGATGGAGGAGGGCTACGGGTTGAGCCGCGAGAGCGTCGAACGTTGCCTCGAGCAATATCGCCCACAATTGCTGATCGCCATTGATTGCGGCACCGCTTCGGCCGGTGAAATTGCTGAACTCAAGAACCGCGGCGTCGATGTCATAGTGCTCGACCACCACGAACCGAAATCACAGCTGCCGGATTGCGTCGCAATCGTGAATCCAAAGGCTGATTCAGCCTCGCCATTTCATTATCTCTGCAGCGTGGGGATCGTATTCAAGCTTTGCCATGCGCTGTTGAAGACGCGACCGCTGCCTGAGTTTGATTTGAAATCAAAACTCGATCTTGTGGCGCTCGGCACCGTGGCTGACATCGTGCCTCTCGTGGAGGAGAATCGTGTGCTGGTGCAGCGCGGCGCGATCGAAATCGGCCGCACGTCGCGCGTCGGTCTCAGGAAGTTAATGCAAGTCGCCGGAGTGCGTCCGCCCATTTTGCCCGACGACATTGGCTACCGCCTGGGGCCACGATTGAACGCTGCGGGCCGGTTGAGCACGGCGGAGAAATCTTTGCGACTGTTGCTCACGAACGATGAAGACCAGGCGGCGGCTCTGGCGATAGAGCTGGACCAACAAAACCGCGCACGCCAGGAAGTGGAGAAGGAAATTCTCGCTGCAGCCATTGTGACGATCGAAAAACAATTCGACGCGGCGCGTGACGCGGCCATCGTGGCGGGCGCGCGCGGCTGGCATCCGGGCGTGCTGGGCATCGTAGCGTCGCGGATTGCTCGAAAATATCATCGGCCCACCATCGTGATCGGTTTTGACGAGAACGGCGTCGGGAAAGGAAGCGGACGGAGCATCGAGGGGCTAAATCTCGTCGACGCGCTGACTCGATGCGCGGCCACGCTCGAGAAATTCGGCGGCCACGAAATGGCAGCCGGTCTGGCGTTACACGAGGAAAATTTATCCGAAGTTTGCCGAAGCGTTTTGCAGTACCGCGCGCGAGTTACTTTCAGAAGAAGCGCTGCAACGCTCGCTGCGACTGGATCACGAGCTGCCGTTCACAAACATCGATGTCGAATTTCTCCGCTGGCACGAACTTTTGCAGCCGTTCGGAAACGGAAATCCGCAGCCACTTTTCTTTGCGCGTGCGGTCGAGCCCGTCGGGGCGCCGCGAGTCTCAAACGAGAAACATCTCATATTTTCGGTTGCGCCAGGGCGACCGGCGTCGTCGCGCCGTCTATTTCGACGGCGCGGCAAATGAATTTCCGCCGCCGCCCTGGGACGTCGCATTCCGCATTGGGGTGGATGAATATGGCGGCGAGACTTTGGTTGGCATGCGGATCGAGGGCTTGCGCGCAGCCGAGAAGGCTTGAAGCACCAGAGTTCAAATGGCATGACCAGCGTTTCGACAAACCTTGAGGACTTAAGCTGGATCCCGCGCCCGCGGTTGCTCGCGCTGCGGCGGCTCGGGATCGAGACCACGGAAGATTTGCTAACGCATTTCCCGCGGCGTCATGAGGATCGGACCGAGTTCCCACAGTTTCCGCGGGAAGAAACCGACACTCCCATCTGTCTCTGCGGAGAGGTGATCAAAACGTCGCTGCGCCGGTTTGGCGGCTGGAAGAAAATCTTTGAAGCGACGCTGGAGGAATCGCAGACCGAATGCGCTGAGTGAGCCGCTCGTATGCCGCTGGTTCAATCTGCATTACGTGCAGAAAATGATCGCCACAGGTCAGCGCATCGTTGTTTTCGGCAGGCCGCGTCTGCGTGGAAAACGAATTTGCATGGATCATCCGGAGTTTGAGGTGATCGAGAACGATGAAGAGATATCGATCCATTTTCGGCGCATCACGCCGATCTATCCTGCGACTGAAGGTCTTTCGCAGCGCGTCTTGCGCGGCATCATCTATCGTGTCTTGCACGAGTCTCCAGACGCAGGATGGCAACCGATCGCCCCGACCACTTTGGTGCGCGGCGAGCGATCGGACGCGATTCGAGCGATACATTTTCCCGAAAGTTGGGAAGCGCGGGACGCCGCGCGCGAGCATCTCGTGCTCTCGGAATTCTTTGCCATGCAAATGCTGATTGCGTCGCGGCGTTTCGAGTCATCCGCCCGAGCCGGCCAGGCACACTGCGGGTCGGGCGCGCTGCTGGAGAAGTTCTTAAAGGGACTTCCGTTCGAATTGACTGCTGCGCAGCGAAAAGTGATCTCCGAAATCCGGCGCGATCTGGCTGCGAATTATCCCATGAATCGTTTGTTACAGGGCGACGTCGGCTCGGGAAAAACCGTCGTCGCGATTGCGGCGATGCTTCTTGCAGTTGAAGCGGGATATCAGGCCGCGTTCATGGCGCCGACGCAAATTCTGGCCGAGCAACATTACGAAGTGCTGCGGCGTTGGCTCGAGCCGCTGGGCGTCCACATCGCATTACGAACAGCAGCAAGGCAGGAAGAAAGCGGTCCCTTGCCGCTGTTTGCGCGGAATGAAAATCCGGGAGCGCACGCTTGCAGCGTGCTGGCGATGGCATTCTGCCATCGCGAACTTTTCTCGAATCTGAATCAACATCGGGCGCTCATTACTCGCGTCGTCGGCTCCCACATTTCGAAAAGCCGTGGGCGATCTACGCCGTGACGATAACAACCGCGCATCGGCGCAGCCTTAATCCGCAGGCTCGAACCATTGTCTTGAACGCATGGCGTCATTTTCACAATACGCGTTATGAACTCTTCGCCATCTGCGTCATGCCGGATCATGTGCATGCCCTGTTTCAGCCCTGGCCAAAGAACGAAGCTTCGCGACGAGGAAACGAAATTCTGGTCCCTGGCTGAGTTGATGCGTTCCTTGAAATCGTTTACCGCGCGCGAGATCAATCGCGCCGAGGAGAAAGTCGGACCGGTGTGGGAGAAAGAAACGTTCGACCGCTACATTCGGTCGGATCGCGACCTGGCCGAAAAGTTTCATTATATCCTGCGAAATCCGTGGGATGCGGGTGTGGCTAAACAAAATGAAGATTATCCGTGGATCTGGACGGCGGACGATGAAATGCGCGCCTCCAGAAGTTCGTCGCCGCAAAATGCGGCGACCAGCACGCTGCAAGCGTGCGCTCCCAGACGCTGCCGGCAGCTGACGACCCTCAAATCATCGTCGGGACGCATGCGTTGCTTTACGAAAGTGTTTCGTTTTCGAATCTCGGGCTGGCGGTGATTGATGAGCAGCACAAGTTCGGGGTGGCGCAGCGCGCGCGGCTGACTGCGCGCGAGCCGGCGCCGGACGTGCTGGTGATGACTGCGACCCCGATCCCGCGCACGCTAACGATGACCATCTACGGCGACCTCGACGTTTCGACGATCGATGAGATGCCAGGGAACCGCGGAAAGATTGTCACCGCAGTGCGTGACACGGCGAAGCTGGGCGAGGTGCTCAGCTTCTTGCGAACGCAATTGGAGAAGGGACGTCAGCTTTATGTGATCTACCCGTTAATTGATGAAAGCGACAAGCTGGACGTGAAAGCCGCCGCGGCGGAATACGAGCTATGGCGTGAACGCCTGCATCCGTTCCGATGCGAGTTGCTTCATGGCCGGATTCCGGCGCCGGAAAAGCAGCAGATCATGGATCGGTTTCGGCGCGGCGACACCAACGCGTTGATCAGCACGACCGTGCTCGAGGTCGGCGTCGATGTGCCGAATGCAGCTATAATGCTGATTGAAAATGCCGAGCGATTCGGTCTCGCGCAGCTGCACCAGCTTCGGGGCCGGATCGGTCGCGGCGAACACAAATCGTATTGCATTTTGCTGAGTTCCAGCCAGGCGAAAGAGGCATCGGCGAAGCTCGCCGTTTTGGAACGAACAACGAACGGGTTTGAAGTGGCCGAAGCGGACTGGGAATTACGCGGCCCGGGTGATGTGCTCGGCACAGCGCAAAGCGGCTTGCCCGCGCTGAAGATTGGCGATTTGAAACGCGACGCAGAATTGATGCGGCGCGCCCGTGCGGCTGCCATGTCGATCTTCGAAATGGACCCGCGCCTGGAGCAGCCTGAGAATCAACGTTTCCGATGCTTAATTGTCGAACAACAGGGACAAAGTTTCTCTCACGTTAGTTGATGAAAAACCTCGCAAAATTTTTGCTTTTGTGCTGCTGCTGAGCGCAGGAATTTCGCTGCTTTACGATTACCGCCTCAAACATGGCGGTTTAAAGGTTCCGTCCGGGCGCGCACCGGAGAAGCATACACTTGCGGCCGAGCCAGCGGTCAATCCAAAACAAGTCGCGTCGCTCGAATCATTGAATCAGGAACGACGTGCGCTGGTGAACAGCGTCGTGCCATCGGTCGTAGCGGTGAAGACATCGACCAAGCTCGCTATTCGGCGTGAATATGGAGTTGATCCGTTCGAATTCTTTTTCCGAATCAGCGAAGATCTCGCAATCCACGCGACGAAGCGCTGGTGCAGAATTCACTTGGGTCGGGCGTCATCGTGACGAATGAGGGCCACATCATCACCAACAATCACGTGGTGACCGACAGACAAGGCCGTCCCGTCGATCAAATCGAAGTGCAATTGAGCGATGGCCAAACCAAGAAGGCGCGTCTCGTGGGCGCCGATGATCAGGTGGATCTCGCTGTGCTCAAAATCGATGAGCCGGGTGTCAAACCGCTCAAGCTTGCCGATTCTGACATGGTGCAGCCCGGAGATTTTGTTCTGGCGATTGGTAATCCGCTTGGATTTGAGGAAACCGTAACCGACGGGATCATCAGTTCCAAAGGGCGGCCGAATCGCAGCGATGCTTTCGCTGGTCTGCTGCAGACCAATGCGGCAATTAATCCGGGCAACAGTGGCGGTCCGCTGATCAATATTAGGGGTGAGGTGATTGGGATTAACACGGCGATCGCCTCGACCACCGGCGGCTCGCAGGGACTGGGTTTCGCCATTCCCTCGAATACAGTCCACATGGCGCTGGAAAGCTTGTTAAAGCAGGGACGGATCATACGCGGGTATCTTGGTATTCAGACGGGACCGTTGCAGCGTGGCGCCAGCGGCTCGGATACTGGAGGCGTAACTGTGGGCGAAGTAGTCTCCGGGTCGCCGGCGGAACAGGCCGGCCTGCAACCGGGCGATGTCATCCGTAAGTTCGACGGACACGATGTGCAGAATCTTAGGGCGCTTCGCACATTGGTCGCCCAGGCGCCGTTAGATAAGCAGGTAGAGCTTCAAATTGTCCGCAACGGAAAACCGTTAACGGTAAAAACGCAGATTAAGGAGCAACCAGTTGATCATCGAAAGCGCGCGCGTTCTACCTCGCGGAAACCAGCCGCAGCCACAAGGCCCGCAACAGCCTAACGACCAGGAAACCGTTGATAGTCCACTGGCATCAATTCACGTGGACGAACTCACTCCGGAAAGAGCGCGCCAGCTTGATCTGCCTCCGAATGTGCAAGGTGTCTTGGTCACCGACGTCGATCCCGATAGCGGCATGGCAGAATTGCAGAAAGGCGACGTGATTGAAGAAATCAATCAACAGCCTGTTACATCAGTTTCCGACTACAAGAAGATCGCCGGATCGCTCGACCCGAACCAGCCGCAAGTTTTATCTGTCTGCCGCCATCGGGCGCGGTCGTTCCTGGTTTTGCGACCGCGATAGATGTAGCGGTGGTTGTGTCAAAGCACCGTCAGCACGCAATCGCGTGACGACGGCACACCCCGGAAAGCATTTCCCAGAGCGCGTCGAGAACGCGATTCGCGGATGCTCTCACGGATTCAAAATTCTGATTGCCGACGTATCCGCCCAGGAGCTTTTGCTCGGCGGCAGAGTGTTCGCGGTCGGCTTCGATGTGCACGCTGAAGTATTCGTAATGTTTGGGATCAGCGAAGCCGTAATGCTTTTTCAGTCCGTCAATTTTGGACTCGCAGATCGCCGGGATTTGACTTTCGTACGCGTAAAGCGCCGCCAGGCCTTCCGCGGTTGATCCATCGCGGCAAACTGATCGGAACGTGTCGATCAAGTTTTTGTTTCAGGCCATTTCTCTGCGTTTTGTGCATCCCGGGCAGAGACGCCAAGACCTTCGGCAAAGTTGAGCCAAAGCTCGGGATGATTCGGTGAGCCAGCCTCCTCGTCGATCAGATTGTTGAGCAATTCCTTGCGTGTCGATTGATCGTCGCACTTTGCGTGAATGGCCGAGAGATACGTCGGAAACGCCGCAACGTGCTGGTAATACTGCTGCGCATAATCGGCGAGGGCCTCTCTGCTCAGTTCCCCACGCGTCCACGCGAGATAAAACGGATGTTTCAAAAGATGTTTCGCTGCAATGTCCTTATCGATTTGGTCAAGATCTTGATTCATAGACTTTTTGCTCTTCCACAGATTACGCAGATTTACACAGATTAATGCAATCTGATTTTATGATTCGGCGAATCTGTGGATCATTTTCATGCCGTTTGCAAAATGTGTTTAATCCCGCGAATGGGGATGAGCACCCAGCTGGGGCGATTATTTAATTCGTAACCGATTTCGTAAACGGCTTTGTCGAGCAGATACGCTTCCAGCATGACCTGGAGATCGTCGCTGTTTTTGGGGATGAACATCGCGCCGGTGGTCGTCTTCAGATAGCTTTGCAGAAACATGCTGCTCGTCTGGCGATACCAGAGATCAGCCCAGCGTTCGAGGAAAGGCACGTCTTCTTTACGCAGCGCCTGCTGCCAGAGGGCGGCGTACGCGGCATATTGAAAGGAGCGCATCATGCCGGCGACGTCGCGCAGCACGGACCGTTTCATTTTGCGGTCGCTCAGAGGACGCGCAGGTTCTCCTTCGAAATCAAGAATGACGAAATCTTTGCCGGTATAAACCAGTTGCCCCAGATGATAGTCGCCGTGAATCCGGATTTTCGCGGCGTTCGTTCGACGATCGAGCAATCGTTTTTCGCGCGCCAATATCTCTTTTTCCGCAGCGAGCACTTCCCGGGCTTCACTTCGGAATTTCGCAGGGACATCCGACAATTTCTTCTCCAAAGACGTAAACGCGCGGCGCAGAGATGTGCGCATGCTTTGATAAACGGAGCGCTGTGCCATGGCGTTGAACGGCTCCGGCGCGAACGCGGGATCGTCACTCCTCGATGCCAGTGCGAGATGCAGCTCGCCAGTCCGCTGCCCCAGCAGCTTGACCTTTTCAGGATACACGCCGCCTACCAGTTCCTCGAGAAGAGCACCGGGCAGCGCTGTTTCACTCTGAAAATCGCCTTTGCGCTCCAGCACGCGCTCGTAGTAGCGGCCGAGGGCGTCCACAGTGAGCGTCCAGACGTTGCCTTCATTGGCGATCGCGCGTTGCAGGAGACAAACAACCGTTGGGTCCGCCTTTGCCCGGCGATATTCGAGTGCTCCGACGAAAGCTGGCACGTTTGGAAAATCGGTTTTCTCGGTTAGGAATCGCGTGATTTCCACGTCAGGGTTCACGCCGTCCTCGAGTTTCCGATAAAGTTTCAGGAAAAATTTATTGTCAAAGAGCATTGAAGAATTGCTCTGTTCCGCGCTCAGGACGTGCGAGTTGGCGGAGACATCAACGTCTTGCGACTCGAAACCCGAGGTTGTGAGGCCGACAAATTGTCCTGCCTGAGCTCTGAGTGTGCGACGCCGCACAATGGCGTCGAACAATTGCGAACGAAACGCCGCGTCCCAAATGGCATCACACAGGATGGCGCCATTCCTTCGTCCGAAATGCGCTACGATCGCGTGCGACGCGTTTTGCGTAATGGAGTGCGCGGTTTCGCCCGAGGCGATCTTTACCGGTATGGCGTACCTTTCCGTCGGAGCATCCAGATAATTTACGTCGATGAACCAGAGTCGCGCGCCATCGGCATCAGCCGAAAAAGCGAGCTGCTCTGTCACTTTTAGGTCTCGAAAGCTGCGCGCTTTGGAACCGAACCAGCGGGAATTCTGGATATGATTTGGAAGAACGTCGCGCTCGAGCTGTTCTCGCTGGCTGTTGCCAAGCAGGACGTCCAACTGAGCTGGCGCCTTGATGGTTGGGACAACATGTTTCTTCGACGCGCGGCGCGCGTCGATCGGCGCTTGCAGCGCGAACCAGTAATAGGCGTGCGGGCCGAGTGTGATGACGTAGTGCGTTTTCCTGATCGGCCGAAATAGATTGCGGCTAAAAACTTCCATCGGCACGCAGCCCGCAAAACGCGAGAGATCCAGCTCGGCCGACTGCGAGAAGCGCGAAAGATTTGCCACCACCACGATCGTCTCGTTTTCAAAGCGGCGAAGGAACGCCAGCACTTTCGGATTGTCCGGATTCAAAAATTCGAGAGAGCCACGCGAGAAAGCCTTGAAGTTTTTCCGCATGGCGATCACGCGACGTGTCCACCACAACAGTGACGAAAGATTTTTCTGCTGGTTCTCGACGTTAACCGCTTCGTAGTGATACTCGGGATCAATGGTGACCGGCAGATAAAGCTGTTGCGGATTTGCTCTTGAAAATCCCGCGTTGCGGTCCGGGCTCCATTGCATCGGCGTGCGGCAGCCATTGCGATCGCCGAGGTAAAAATTGTCACCCATGCCGATCTCGTCGCCGTAGTAGATGATGGGCGTGCCGGGCATGGAAAACAGCAGGGTGTTGAGCAGCTCAATTTTTCGGCGGTTATTCGCAAGCAGCGGGCCAAGCCGCCGGCGGATGCCAAGATTGATACGCGCGTGCGGATCGGTCGCGTAAACGCGATACATGTAGTCGCGCTCCTCGTCGGTGACCATTTCCAGCGTAAGCTCGTCGTGGTTGCGCAGAAACATTGCCCACTGACAATTCTCCGGGATCGCCGGCGTCTGCTCCATGATGTCGATAATCGGAAACCGATCCTCCATCTGGAGCGCCATGAACATGCGCGGCATAAGCGGGAAATGAAAATTCATGTGCGCCTCGTCGCCCTTCCCAAAATACGCAGCCGCGTCCTCCGGCCACTGATTGGCCTCTGAAAGCAGCATGCGATTCGGGAATTTCGCGTCCACGTGAGCGCGAAGTTCGTGGAGATACTTGTGCGTCTCAGGAAGATTCTCGCAATTCGTGTCTTCCCGTTCGTAAAGATACGGGATGGCATCGAGCCGAAGTCCGTCCACACCCATCGACAGCCAGAAATCGCAGACCTTCTTCACGGCGTCGTGCACGGCTGGATTATCGAAATTCAGGTCCGGCTGATGTGAATAAAAGCGATGCCAGTAGTAGGCCTTCGCCAACGGGTCCCATGCCCAGTTGGATGTCTCGAAATCTTTGAAAATGATTCGGGCGTCCTTGTATTTTTCCGGCGTTTCGCTCCAGACATAAAAGTCCTTGTAAGCGAGGTCTTCACTGTAGCCGGGGTCGGTGACCCGGTCGCTCTGCGCTGCCGCGGTCATCGCCCGCGGCTACAGCGACAGCAACTGCGCGTCGCGACTTTTGGAACCACGGATTTTGATCGGACGTGTGATTGATCACGAGTTCGGTGATCACGCGCAGATTCCGGTCATGCGCGGCGTCGAGAAAGGCCCGGAAATCATCGAGCGTGCCGAAATTCGGATTTACGTCAAAATAATCGGCAATGTCGTAGCCGTCGTCGCGCATCGGAGACGGATAGAACGGCAGCAACCAGATCGCCGTGACGCCAAGTTCCTGCAGATAATCCAGCTTCTCCATGAGCCCGCGAAAGTCGCCCATGCCGTCGCCATCGCTGTCGCAAAATGTTTTAACGTGCAGCTCGTAGATGATGGCGTCCTTGAACCAAAGCGGATCGACGGATGTATTGGTATCCCCCTGTGCCATGGATTAACTCTTGACGCACGGAACGTGCAGCGCAATTGATCGATTTTGCATCTTTCGAAAGCAATGCGTCCGTTCAGCTTAACACACCCGATTACCGTATCAGCGCTCGATCGCTTTTGTTGACGGCAGTTTTTATCACGCATGGAACCTTCGGAACTAACTTCTTCTACGAGACGCAAACCAAAGAAACGCGGCCGAATGGCACAGTCGCGGGTGGGAACGCGCACGATCGCCCCGCCACTCGAACCCGGAGCGCCGAGCGACTTCGAATTGATGAAGGGCATCCAGGCCGGCGACGCCGATGCGTTGTCTCAGCTCTACGACCGCTATAACGGCATTCTGAAGGCGCTGATCCTGCGAGTCATTCACAACGAGGCTGAGGCCGACGATCTCTTGCAGGAGATTTTCATGGAGATCTGGAACCAGGCCAAAAATTTCTCCGAGCAAAAGGGCAAACCGCTCGGCTGGATGGTGACACTCGCCCGGCGACGGGCCATCGATGGCCTGCGCAAGAAACAGGCTTACGCGCGCGCAGAGGAACGCCTGCAAAACGAAACGGAACAGCAGCCTGACGCATGGGTGCACAACGCCACCGAAGAAGAAATTGTGTTGGGCGACACGCGCGTGCTGATCCGCAAGGTGATCAGCAGCCTGCCACCGGCCCAGCAACAGGCAATCGACCTCGCATTTTTCAGAGGCATGAGCCAGCGCGAAATCGCAGCGAAAACGAATACACCATTGGGCACGGTAAAGACGCGGCTTGAATTGGGCCTGAAAAAATATATGACGGCCTCAAGGACCTGAAAGATGAACTTTGAGCAGTTTCAAAATCAGTCCCGACTTTACGTGATCGGCGCGCTGGAGGCGGAAGAACTCGAGGAGTTCGAGGAAGCGCGGAAGAAATTCGGCAAAAAAGCCGAAGACTTCATCAGCAAATGCTATGCGTTGCACGAAGCATTCGCGCTGAGCCTGCGTCCGGCGAAGTCTTCCGACGCGATCAAGGAACGCCTCATGGCCATGGTAAAGGCCAAGAAGCAATCCTGATTGCTGCCCGTTCTCCTCTCAGCAGTCCAGCTCGCGGAGGATAAATTCCTGCAGAAAGCCGTAGAAGTTTACCTGGAACAAGCTCAGGTCGCGGCGGGATCCAATCGGTGAGCGAAGGTGGTCGCTCAGTTCCAGCTCGGTAAAATTGTTTTTGCAGCGATGACGAGCCGGGCCTGATTCAGCGCGCTCAACCACGCGTCGGCATGTTTGGTCGGAATGCGCAGAGTGCGGTTTGCGAGACTTTGTTCGTTTCCATTTAGTTGCTCCAGATCGGCGCCCACGGTCTGGGTCGCGGTCTGAAATAGACGGCGCAATTCAGGTTCGACATACATTTTCCACTCAGCGCACAGTTCCGTCTCTTTTCCGTTTATCGGGGGCTGAAGATGCGTTGTTCGGCGGCAGGCGCGCCTTCCGTGTTGGCGCTTGCGGGAATTTGCCGAAGCAGTTCGGCAAGAAACGGGTCAAGCTCGGAGATTTCGATCTGGTTCTTCCGGCGGCAAATCTCCATGACTAAGAAACCTTCTCAATTGTGGCGAGTAGAAGGTAACCGTGCAGTTGCTGCACATAAAGTTCGGCTCGTTCCCGCATGCCGCTCCATAAAATCGAACGTCCTTTCTGATGCACTTCTAACATGTGTCTCTCCGCTTTGTCGCGCGGATAACCGAAGACGCGCTGGAAAACCATCGTTACGTAGCTCATCAAATTTACCGGGTCATTGTGGACCACCACGTGCCACGGCAGATCGAGCGCCTCTTCCGCACGCGTTTCTTTTTCAATCGTCGGCGCGCCGATAGTGGACGGCCCCGCACTCTTTGGACGCGGGATTCCGGGAATTAGAGGCACCGCCACTTCTGCCGCAAGTGGCTCAGCGCTCATAAAAAATGCTAACATACGCCGGCTCTCAGTTCAAACCTGTAGCTGCGGTCGAGGCCAACGCTCGACGAATTGTGCAGGCCGAGCGATGGATCTCGGCGCTCACAGAGCGCCGCTACAGATCCTGAGAATTCTCTCCTGCGCCGCTTTCATCTTGTGCGCCTCAGCTCGGCGTCTGATCGTCGAACCCGTGCAGATGTAAGAGCCCATGGACGATGTACAGCTTCAACTCGCGCAGGAGCGAATTTCCAAACGCGCGTGCGTGGCGTCGTGCGGTGTCGACACTGATAAAAATTTCGCCGTGTTGAAAGGTCAGTACGTCAGTCGGCCCCGATTGTCCGAGAAACTTCCGATGCAAAAGCGCCATCCGCCGATCTGAAATCAACCAAACGAAAATTTCGCTCGAGCTTGCGCAAGTCAGTTCGCTTTCGCTGTTGCAACTGCAAAGAATGCTGCACGGCGTTGCCCGCGAACTTTTCGAGTTCGGCAACATTGACTGAGATTTTTCGCTGCAAATTGTGCACGGTGATTTCCGGAACTGTCATTTTGGAAAGACGCGAAGAATCTCTAATCGTTGCTGCTGCGCGAACGAAAACAATAATCAGAGATGTTTTCGCTTGCGCTCAACATGACATTGTTCGTCACGCTGGCGGCCTGTGTTCCGACTGAAAATTGCGCGTGATCAAACGTGCACCCTTATCGAAGGTCAAATACGCCCACGCCCATTGAATGAGCACGAGCAGGCGATTGCGGAACCCGACAAGGAAGATGATGTGCACGAATAACCATGCCAGCCACGCGGGAAGCCCGCTGAGATGGAAAAATTTTAGATCCGCAACGGCCTTATTGCCGGCCGATCGTAGCCATGCTTCCCTTATCGAAATACCGAAATGGCTTCGGCTTTTCGCCGCGGATCATTCGCAAAATGTTGCGAGCTGCGTGGCGCCCCTGTTGCATCGCCACGGGCGAGACTCCCGGCAAGGGCTCTCCAGTTTGATGCGAAAAATTTGCCAGGTCGCCAATCACCTGCACTTCCGGATGTCCAGGAATGGTGAGGTCGTCGTTCACAATAACTCGGCCAACACGGTCAACCGGTGCGCTGAGCGTTTTCCCGACGAACGAGGCAACATTGCCGGCCGCCCAAATCTTCACGCGGCACGGAATAAATTCGCCGTCCAATTGCACACCGTCTTCTGTAATGTTCGTCGCTCGTGCGTTCGTGCGCACTTCCACGCCAAGCTCGACCAATTGTTTTCGCGCGCTCTCGGACAAATCCGGCGGATACGCGGCGAGCAGGCGCGGCGCGCCTTCGATGAGGATCACGCGTGCCTGCGATGGATCGATGTGGCGAAAGTTTTTCGCGAGTGTGTAGCGCGAGATTTCCGCGATCGCACCCGCCATTTCAACACCGGTCGGGCCACCGCCGATGACAACGAACGTCATCGCCGCCTTGCGCGCTGCTTCGTCTGTCAATTTTTTCGGCGTATTCGAACGCTAAAAGAATCCGCCGGCGTAGCTCAACCGCGTCTTCGAGACTTTTCAATCCCGGCGCGAGTTTTTCCCACTCGTCATGCCCGAAGTAGGAATGCCGTGCGCCGGTGGCGAGGATGAGATAGTCATAATCAAATACCCGATCGTTCGTTTTTACTTTTCTGGCTTCGACATCCACGGATTCCACCTCGGCGAGGATGACTTCGACGTTTTTGCATTTGCTCAAGATTGCGCGCACCGGGGCGGCGATGTCGGCGGGCGAGAGCGCCGCTGTTGCCACCTGATAGAGTAAAGGCTGAAACAGGTGGTAATTTGTGCGGTCGATTACCGTCAGACGCACATCTTCACAGGCAAGCTTCTTCGCTGCCTCAAGCCCGCCAAAGCCTGCACCGACAATGATGACCTGCGGCTGTTTCCGTGCGGTAGATTGCATCCGACAAATTGTAGGGCGTTTGATCCGCTCGCGCCAGCAAGCCTATTCCGGCGTCTGCCACAGACGCCCTACAACAAAGCGTTTGTCATTGCGCCTGCCCGAATTAACTTTCCCGCCGTATGCCGAAGCCCATTGCACGCAGCAAAACGCGCAAAGCAGTGGCGAAACGCTTCAAGATCACTGCCCGTGGCAAAGGTCTTGAGGACGCGTTCCTCGCGACGCCATCTGATTGTCGACGAAAAGCGCGAAGCGCAAACGCCGGCTGGCCAAAGCAGCGCGCGTCGACCGACACAGATGTGGCGCGAGTAAAGGCGAATCTTCCGTTCGGCTAAAGGTAGGTAGGGACAGCGCGCTGCGCTGTCCGGTTTTCCGCCAGCAGCGGCGTCCACTACCTGGTAACGAAAGTCCGGCGCCGCGATCTCTCCCGCTGCTCTTTGTGTTCGGATTGTCGTCGTCGTGCTTATGGTCGTGACGCCGTACCACTGCCGGGCCGCTTCTAACGAATCAGGCGCAGGCTCGGGGCTGTAAAGATCACGCCGATTGACAAGCGTTGTGCAGGATGTCGCGGCAACGAAAACAAAAACAAGCAAGAGAAACGCGAGCCATTTCACGCGCTCGATGCAAACAGAAGCGCAACGCACTGTCAATGCGCTGATGCGTTTACCGACACGCGCACACCATGGCACCGACCTGGCGCTGCGTTTTCGAGTTGCGCATCTCTCTGGTGCGAGGAAATTTCTCCTCCGTCAGGGACTATGGATTGAGGACTTACAAATCCCGCCAGGGCAGGAATGCAGCAACGGTAGTATGATCCTCCTTGCCGTAGTTCTCTGGCGGGCTTCTTTTTGGTAAGCGGCGTCACTCCGCCTGCACCGATCCAGTGATTCGCAATGAAACTTCTCAAGATCAAAACAGCGCGCTTCTCCCAGATAATCGAAAACTGCGGTAAGCCGCAGGTCTACACGCTGTGGCAGAAGCCGTCCGCTGACCGCCATCTCCAAGCGCAAATCAAGAAAACCCGTGTGATGACAATCCTGAAGAGCGAAAGCGGAACCGATTTCGGGATAGTCGGCTTTAAGGAAAGCAGGGAAGCGCGATATCTAATCTTTCCAAAATCGCTAAAGCGCTTTGCGGAAAAGCGCATCATCGGAATCGACTGGGCGCTTGTGCGTGAGTAGCCCGTTTCGAAGCGCTGTAGTGTCCGCTGTCCTCAGCGGATTTAGCTTTCAGCTTTTATCCAGGCGGCCACGCCAGTGCGCGTTTGCCGAGTAAATGCACATGCAGATGCGGCACGCTTTCACCTGCGTCAGGTCCGCAGTTGATCACGACTCGATAGCCGCTGGACAGCTCCAACTCCTTCGCCACGTCGCGCGCAACCAGAAGCAGTTTGCCGAGCAGCGCGGCGTCCGCATCGGTCGCGTCCGCAAGACGCGGAACGGCTTTTTCGGCACGATCAGGACATGCACTGGCGCCTGGGGATCGACGTCGTGAAACGCAATCGCGTCCTCGTCTTCCCAAATGATTTTGGCCGGAATTTGGCGGGCGATAATTTTTCGAAAATCGTCATGAGCCCTAGCGTTTCATTAGCGCAGCGAACAATCAAGCCGCGCCCGATCGGTAGCGAACGCCAGTTTTTCGCGAACGAAGCAGACAATTTCCTCGCGCAATGCGTCGCAGGCGCGCGTCCATGTTTTCGTGCCGCGGAGATGCTTCACACAAAGTTGCAGCGACGAAAGCCGAAGGTTGTCAGCGCCGGCTTCGATCAAGGCGTCGATTCGCTTTTCCAACAGACCGAAAAACGCAAGCTCGTAGCCCGCACCGGCACAATAAGCGATATCCACCAACGAAATAGAAATGGGCGGCGGTGCGGGCGTAAAGTGCCGGCAAATCTCCTTGTAGCCGATCGCCTCCAACACGTCGCGCACCGTTTGCGACAGCTGGCTGAAGGCGACCACGTTTTCGTCATTTCGCAGGTGCAGATAAAAAGCAATGCTTTCGGTCACGTGTTCAGTGAGCCACCAGCCGGGGTAACCCGCTTCGTTAGCGGCCCGCGTGAGCGCCGCGTGAAGCCAGTCACGGTTGAACTCGAAGAGTTGTCCCGAGGTTGTCCGGAGATATGGAAATTCTTCCTTAAACGCGACCATGATTTTTGATTGCGCGCTCGCGCGAACGGCGGGCGACGTTCGCGTTCTCTTTCGTTGTCTCAGGAGGAAACAATTCCCGTTGAAGCGCATTTGGTTTTATTCGGCGTCCCAACGTGTGGATGGCATCCACGAATTGATCGACGTCCTGAAAGCGCTGGTAAACCGACGCGTAACGCAAGTAAGCGACCTCATCAATCTCGCGCAGCTTTTCAAGCACTCTCGCGCCGATCACCGAAGAGGGAACTTCGCGTCCGCCGGTCTCGAGTTCGTGCACGATTTCGTCCACCATGTCCTCCAACGTAAGCAAACTGGCGGAACGCTTTTCAAAAGCTTTGGCGATGCTGGCAGCAAGTTTGCGACGGTCGAACGGCTCATGTGTTCTGTTGGTTTTTATCACGCGCAGGTCCGAACGCTCGATCTCCTCATAGGTCGTGTAGCGGTATTTGCACTTTAGACACTGGCGGCGACGACGGATGCTCGAACCGTCGCGCGATTGACGGGAATCGATGACTTTGTCGTCACGCGACCCGCATTTGGGGCAACGCATAGTGTCTGAGGCTAATTAGCACACCATAAATTGTGGCGTCAATGTTTTCGTTTCATTGTTTATGGAGCTGTCGTAAAAAAGCGACGCGAGGACGCGCGCGCATCCTAAAGCTTTCGCAAAACTGATTCGAGCTCGTTATTCATTTCGCACGCAAGTGCTTTGGAATGCGATGCGTCTCGCATCGCTTTGATCGGGATTCATCCCGTTGACGCAGCCATTCACGAACGTTACACCCGTTCCGATGCAAAATCGCAAAACACGCACCGCAACCTATGGCCCGTGGTTGGTTGGCCTCGGCGCTGCGCTGTGGGGAACAGAAAGCGCGTGGCGCATCCCGCTAAACGAATTGTTCGACGCAAAAGTAATCGTTTTTGGGAACACGTTTTCATCCTGATCATGTTCCTGCCGATTCTGATCTCGCGACTGGACGAAATCCCGAGAGTGCGGGCACGCACATGGGGCTTTTTGATTTTCTCGGGGTTTGCCGGTTCCGCGGTGGGCACGGTCTTTTTCACGCTGGCGTTGAAGCTACGGCAACCCGACGGTGGTAAACGTGGTCCTGAATATTCAGCCCGTTATCTCAACGCTCGGCGCGTTTCTCCTTTTCGGTGATCGCCTTGCTCGCCAGTTCTTCCTTTACGCTGGGATCGCAATCGTCGCAGGCGTGTTTGTATCGGTTGCGTATCCGACTCAGATCGGAGTTTCATTTGAGCGCGCGGGTCTGAACGTGGGCACAGGGTACGCGCTGATCTGCGCGTTGTTTTGGGGTCTTTCCACCGTCGCCGGACGCGGTGTGATGGTTGGCATGTCACTGCGACTCGCCTCCAGCATGCGCATCGTGATCGGACTCGTTTGCATGACGCTTATTCTTTTGGCCTACGGAAAACTGAACGGCGCGGCGCTCTGGCCGGAGGCCGCGCAAGCGCATCCAATGAAGGCCATCGTGTTGTTGTTTTTCCTCGCGTCGATCTCAGGCGGGATTCCGCTCCTGATTTATTTTCAAGGGCTGCATCTCACCCGCGCATCAACAGCCGGTTACTTCGAAATGATGCAAACGCTCGCCGCAGTCTGCATCACCTGGGGTTTCTTCCACGCCAGTCTTCACCCGCATCAGGTAATCGCGGCCATCGTTCTGATTGCTGCGGTAGCGATGGTGCACCATATCCAACAACAGGTCGAACCTCATAACTGATCGCTCTCCAAATGAAACTCGTCCGCTGGCTCGTGATCATCTGCGTTGTCCTTCTGCTGGTTTACGGCGCGTCGCCTTACTTTTCGTTTTGGCGATTCACGGCCGCCGTTCGATCGCGCGATGCCGCAGCGATAAGTAAGCGCGTTGATTTTCCTGCGGTCCGAGCTTCCCTGAAAAAGCAACTGGTGGCGCGTTTCGCAAAGCAGACGAGCAGTCACAAGCGCTGGAGTAACCTCGGGCCAACGCTCATCGATGCCATCATAGATGCTTACGTCACACCTGAGGGGATCGCGGCGTTGCTCTCAAATCCCGAAGCGCTGAAGAACCTGAAAGCGCCGCGAGAGTTCCATTTCGAACTCGGCAAAAACGAAGACTTGTCCAAAGTGAAATACGCGTTCTTCACCGGGCCGCGCAGTTTTGTCGTCGATCGTGATGGAATCAAGCTTCAGGTTCCATTTCACAGGCCTCAGGCTGGCAGCTTCACGATCTCGACCTCGGTTTGACCGACGAGAAGCGTTAATTTCCGACATCGATCGCAGAACGAGTCGCTCGATTGCGATGCAACTTCCTACACGCAGGCTAAACTCGCGGGCTCGCTTTGGCAGCACTCCGTGTTTCGAGCAAAGATCTGCAAAAGTCTGCAACCCTTGCTTCTCTCGAGTTCCAAAGCCGAATCGAAGATGCTCGTTGTAGTAACGATCGAGAAATTCCTGCGTGATTTCCTGTTTGTTATCAGCGGCGTCTGCCACAGCGTCTGACACGATGACTCGGATGTCGGCAAGATTTTCGTCTCGTAATCCGCGTAGGCGTTGAGCGATGGACTTTGCATCTGGGACTTCGGGCCGGATCAGCCAGAGCGCGTAAACAAACGGAAGCCCGGTAAGTTTCTTCCATTGCTCACCAAGATCCCAGAATTGAAATGCATCGGCGTGGTTTTGCCGGAAGCTAATCGCTTGATCGCCGATGATGAGGCGCGCGCGAGGTAATCCTGCGCTCTCCGGAACAGCGCCGGTCAAACGAGCGGTCAATCCAAGCTCTGCGAGAAGACAACGCAACAGATTGACCGCAGTTTCAGACGCCGGATCAAGTTCGATTTCCTCGATGTCCGAGAACTCGCCACGGTGCGCGACTACTACGCTGTAAACCGGGCCGTCGGATGAAATGGAAACGTCGTCAACGATCCGATAGATCGGGTTGCGCAGAAATTCGAAGCTGGAAACAAGCGCGACGTCGAGCTGGCCTTTCGCGAGTCGCTGACACAAAGCGGACGGATGGTCGAACTCAACATTGCCCGGCCAGCCGCGGATGAGCGGACGAGCGTTTAAATACTTAACGCAACCGACGCGGACGGATTCAATTTGAGAGGTGATCAAAATCGCGGTCATCCTGAGCGGACGCGCGAGTCGAAGGATCCGCAAAGCACTGTGGGTGTCGCAACGGGATTCCTCGACTTCGCTCGGAATGACAGGAATGCTACGCGCACGCAAGCTCGGCAGACGCTGGCGCCGGCGTGTGTCCCATCCGACCGGTGCGAAATATGCCGGTAATGACTGTCGCGCTGGACAGGCTCGCGGCCAGCTTCGCGAATGGCGTGTTCAAGCGCGGCGATAGTTTGCTGTTGCGGCGTGGTGGCGCCGGCCATGTGGAAAATTTTTTCCTCCAGGATTGTTCCATGGAGATCGTCCACACCGTAGCTCAAGCGAGACCTGCGCGAGAGGCAATCCGAGGCTGACCCAATACGCCGTCAGATGGTCGATGTTGTCGAGGTAAATGCGGCTCACCGCGAGATTGCGCAGTTGCTCAAATGCGGAGGCGCGCTTGATGTCGGCAAGGATTCCGTGGGATTGCGTCGGCTCGAACGCAAAAGGAACAAACCCGGTGAACCCGCCGGTCTCATCCTGCAGTTGCCGCAGTTGGCGCAAATGATCAGCCCGATGAGCAAGCGTTTCGATGTGTCCGTAAAGCATCGTGCATGTGCTGCGGCCGCCCATCGAATGCCAGGTGCGATGCACGTCGAGCCATTCGGCGGCGGTTTCCTTGCCGCGGCAGATTTGGTCGCGCACGATCGGATCGAAAATCTCGGCGCCACCCCCGGTGATCGAACCAAGCCCGGCTTCGCGCAGAATTTCCAGCGTATCGCGAATCGGCATCTTGAAGACTCGCTGGGCCAAATGGCGGACTTCGATGGCGGTGAATGCCTTTATATGCAGCTGCGGATCGAGCGCGCGTAGTCTTCTCAAGAGATCGAGATACCAGTCTTTTTCAAAGTCGGATGCAATCCGCCGACCATGTGCACCTCGGTGACGCCGAGGGGAGCGCATCCGTCACGGCCTGAACGATTTCGTCAATTGCGTATTCGAATGCGTGGGCGTCGCGTTTCTTGGCGGCAAACGCGCAGAACTGGCAGGATAAGATGCAGATGTTTGAGTAGTTGATATACCGATTGTGGATATAGGTCGCGTAATTGCCGTTCTTTCGCTCGCGCACGACGTTGGCGATCATTCCAAGGGCGTTAAGATCATTTGTTCCATAAAGCGTCAGAGCATCGCCTTCAGAAATCCGCTGCTGCGCCTCGACCTTCTCAGCGATCGGTCGGAGTTCTTTCGGAATGAGCTGGTAGTTCATCGGCAGACTCTGGTTAATCGCGCGTGAAGCATGCACAGAGGGCTAGCGGGTTGCAACAAAAACGATGGCCACGAGGATTGTGGATGGCCGAGCCGCATTTTTCTGGCAAGTTTTGCCATGTGCCAACGTCTAAATCACGATGTCTCAGAACGATCGAGGAAACCAGGGCAGATCGGAAGAAGATGCCGATGACGTGCGGCTGATGCAGTTGGTCGGCCGGGGCGATACTCGGGCATTTGAGCAGCTCATCGAGAAGCATCAGACGTTGGTGGCGGGCACCGTCGCGCGCATGCTCGGCAGCAGTTCTGACGTGGAAGACATCGCGCAGCAGGTCTTTATCCGGGTTTGGAAAAGTGCGCGCCGATATGTTCCGCGCGCCAAGTTTACGACCTGGCTGTTGAAAATTACACGCAACCTGGTGTTTAACGAGATGCGCCGCACCAAGCGTCGCCCTCATGTTCCGCTGCAATCAGAGCCAGGCGCGGAGGATCCGCCTTTGAAGGATGAGACGAACCTCGCGCCGGACGCATCGCTTTTGGAGTCGGAACTGCAGCAGGCGATCGAGGAAGCGATTCAGCGGCTCCCGGAAACCCAGCGGATGGCGCTCGTGCTGCGCCGGTATCAGCAGCTCAGCTACGAACAAATCGCCGAGGTCCTCGATCTCTCGGTGCCGGCGGTAAAAAGCGTACTTTTCGCGCGCGGACTGAACTCCGTTCCCGGCTCAGCAAATATCTCGATTAATCCGTCAAATCGAGTCTCACTGGCGGTTCCTCGTCCTCAAGGACTCGACCTCGGACGCGGCGTGTCTCGGTGTGATGCGTCAACACATGCACGCGTCCATCGCTCCCGCGGAAAAATGCGCTCAAAACCCAGCTGACGAAGCTGATCACGATCGCGCCCCAGAATGCGCTCCAGAAGCTGTCCACATGAAATCCGGCAACGACACTGGGCACCAGAAGCAGCAAGAGTCCGTTTAAAACCAGAATGAACAAGCCCAGCGTAAGGAGAATGACCGGTGCGCTGAGGATCAACAGAAACGGCCGCACAAAAGCGTTGAGAATACCCAGCAAAAGTGACGCCCCGATGAGCGCCGCGACAGTGTCGTAACGGATCCCGCGGATGATGGACGAGGCCACCATCACTGCAATCGTCGTCGCAGCCCAGCGGAAAGCGAATTGCTTCATGTCTCCGTTAATTTACCCGATCTCGTAAAGAGGGCGAGAAAGCACTTGCGAACGAGCCGATGAACGATAAACGAGTTGAAATCATTTAACCACTGAACACCTGTGCCAAAGAAAACGAAAACTGCCGAAGATATAAATCAGCCCTCGCCGGAGTCAGACGCGCCGGCTGCAACAAAAAAACCGGCAAACGCCAGACGCCACGACGTGCAACCACGGCGAAAAAGCCGCGCAAGCCGAGCGGGATAAAGGACGCGAGTGAGCGAACTGCACACATTTCAACCTCTCCACAGGCGGACGTGACGCCCATGCCGGAGGACCCTTCAGAGGACGCCGTTCGCCTTCGAGCCTATTTCATTTCCGAACGCCGGCGCAGATTTGCTTTGCCTGGCGACACAGAGTCCGATTGGCTCGAAGCGAAGCGCCAGTTGCTGGCCGAGGCTCGTCGCTGAACAGCGCTTGGCATGAAGATCAACCGCGGATCACGCAATGGCAGACGAGCGTGCGGTCATTCCAGTCCGACCTGGAATCCAACACGATTGCTGATCTTAGAGACGCTTTGCGAGAACGTCTCGCCAGTCATTCACGACGAGGAAAGCCGCCGTGATGAGGCAAAACACATCGATCGATTGCGCGCGATCTCGGAAAAGATCGACAAATTGCAAGCGGCGCTTCCACAGCCGATCGATCCTCGATTGGCGCATTATCTTCAGCGTCGCAGCTACGACAAAGCGCTGGAATTCCTGGAAGAGTTGTAGCGGCGTGACGCGAGACAATCTTGTCTGCGAGTCACCAGAAATCGCCGAAGCAGCTGGGAGGAGTTTTTACCACCGATTTCCGGGAGCGGAGACCTGCAGAGGTAACTCAGGCTTCGAGTCCGCCACAGGACGGATTCGCCGTGGTGAACCTGACACGCCGTTCAGGCTTCCCAGTCCGCCAGCCGGACGGACTCGTCCTGTGGCGAGCCTGTTCATTTTGCGACCAGGCAAGATGCCGATTCTCAGGCGCATGCGCGCCTTTGCCCGAGTCCTTGCGCGTGCGCAATTCCGCCAGCATATCGCGCTCCCTCATATCGCCGGCCCATTTCGGGCGTAATTGAAAGTGCGGTTCATCCAGAAACGTTTTCCAGTTGCCGCCCCATTCCAATCCCAAATCCATTCCGAGGGCGCCGACTGCTTTGTATGCTGGGCGATTCGTCCAGGTAGTTGGCTCCTTCAAACACGCCGACATCGAAGGCGATCCCGAAATTATGATTCGAAAAACCGCCGCGCGCGTTGGTCACGATGCGCCCGGGCTTGGTGCGGCCTTGCGCGAAAAGCTCGTTCTGCTCCTCATACGTGCGCAGACCGCCAATTACTTTAATGGTGATGCCATGCTGGGCCGCTTTCTTCACCAAAGCCCGCGCATGCGGCTGCACTTGCGGCAATAAGGTCGCGATCGCTTTCTCGCTGCGGTCGTCCACACGATCACGCGCTCCCGCTCATATTGCCGCCGATACCGCTACTGACGTCTTGCGAGGTGGGCCCGCCTTTCCGCGACAAATCCGATTGTAAATTGCGTTCCACGTCTCCGGCCCGGCTGTACCATCCACCTCCACTCCGAGCGCCTTCTGCACCGCGCTAATTATTTCGGGAAGATCCACTGTTACAGATCGATCGTTTAATCCTTCGGCTCGTTTCTGCAAAAAACCGCGCCAAATGTCACGAACAAATTCAGGGAGAATCTTTGACGCAGGCATTTGAAAGCCTCGGCCGTCGCTTCGCATCCGTTGCAGGAACAATTCTCGGCGTTGGCGATATGAATGCGTTCCAAGTGAGTAGAAAGTCCCGCGGACAAGTAGTTCCGAGTTCCTGAAGCTAAGAGGGCCAGGAGCCTTAGACCGCTCCCGCGTCGCGTGCGACCTGGAGCGTGTCGAGGTATTGCTGGAACTTGACGGCCCGGCCGTCGCGGATCGTCCAGACGTGAGCGACCTGTGCTTTGCGCTCCTCAGTTTGGCCGTGAAACCTGAAGTAGTAATAGCCGAGAGCCACAATCTCTCTCGCCGCCGTTGCACTCAAAGATCTCGTCTGCGTCAAAGACGAGTTTGTCGAAACCCGCCGTTAAGCGTTCGAAAACGCCTGAGCGCACCTCAGCTATTCCGTGATAAGGGCTGCGGTCCGCCAACGGCGAATTGTCAGCCACGATCCAGACAATGTCGTCGGCCAAATACGACATCACTGCTTCGTAGTCGCGCTCGCCTAATCGCGCGTAGAGTGTTTCAATATCTGCAATGGTGTTGATGCTCCGGTAGCATAACTTGTCTGTGGAGAGTGGAGTCAGGTCGCGCCTACGCGCGTTAACTGAGGGGCAGTTTCAAAACTCTGTGCCGCTTGTTCATTAGTCGGACTGCATGTCGTGATGAACGCGAGCACCAAACGCTCGTTATCGACGGTTGGACGGTTATGCTGTGGCAGCGCCAACGAGAATCGTGAAGTTAGTGCGGTCGTGTCGCGATCCGACTGTATCCGTATCGCCGCCATGTCATGAGTCCAAGTCATCGGAACCGTCGTGATTACGATCGTGAACAAGCGACTCCAGCAGTGATCATCGGTTGGAGTAGGTCGTGCGCAAACAGAGCTCTGCGGTGCACAAACTGATAACGCGCAGTATAGGCCTAACGAGAATTGAGACGAACATTTTTCGTCTAACTCCGGCTTTTATCCTGCAAACGCTCCGGATAAAGAGCACATCGCGAGGCGCTTTTAGCGCGAATACAGCTCGACGACGAGCTGTTCGTTGACGATCGGCTGCATTTCTTCCCGGGACGGGATGCGCGCGACTTTGCCGCTGAGCCCGTCGCGATCGACTGTGAGCCAGTCGGGCACGGGAGCAATCTGCGTGAGATCGAGATTGCGCAGCACCAGTTGCCGCGATTTCGGCTTGTCGTTGATCGTAACTTCGTCGCCTGCTTTCACATTATACGAAGCGACGTTGACGCGACGCCCGTTCACGAGCACGTGCCCATGCGACACGAGCTGGCGCGCTGCACTGCGCGTGTTGGCGAACCCAAGCCGGTAAACAACATTATCGAGTCGCGTTTCCAACAACTGGAGAAGCGTTTCACCGGTTACACCACGCTTGCGCAACGCACGCTGGAAAATGCGCCGGAACTGTCGTTCAAGCAGTCCGTACTGATAGCGCAGCTTCTGTTTTTCACCGAGGGCAATCGCGTAATCGGATTGCTTGCGCCGGGAACCTCTCGGGCCGTGGATGCCGGGTGGATAATTCTTGCGCTCCAATGCTTTCGACGAACCGAAGAGCGGCACGCCATAACGCCGGCTTACTTTTGTTTTTGGTCCTGTGTATCTGGCCATGTTCGGAAAGTTTAATAGTTGAAGAGTTGATAGCTGATGGCATCAGACGCGGCGCTGCTTTGGCGGACGACAACCGTTGTGCGGCACCGGCGTAACGTCGCGAATCACCGTGAGATCGAGCCCGATCGCCTGCAAAGCGCGCACGGCGGATTCGCGTCCTGCTCCCGGGCCTCTGACCAACACTTCCACTTCCTTGAGCCCATGGCCCATCGCCTGGCGCGAGGCATCCTGAGCCACCATTTGGGCAGCATAAGCGGTGCTTTTGCGCGAACCTTTGAAGCCAACCTTGCCGGCGCTCGACCATCCGATCACGTTGCCTTTCAGATCAGTGATCGTCACGATCGTGTTGTTGAACGTGGCGAGCACATGCGCAACGCCTGAATGAACGTTCTTGCTCCCTTTGGCTTTGACGATCTTCGGCTTGTCAACCTCTTCGGTTGAGAGGGAAAGATTTTCGGCGCTCCAGCTGCAGGCGCTGGCTGTTCTTTCTTTGGCTTTGCCGTCTTCTTTGCCGCCGGACGTTTAGGCGCTGCTTCGGCTTTTGGAGCTGCCTCTTTGGCTGCTTCGGCTTTCGGAGCTGCCTCTTTGGCGGCCGGTTGCTTTTCACCAGCTTCGCCTTGCGTTTTCGTTTCGTCCGGATTTGCGGGATTCGTTTCTTCAGCCATGTGAGTCGATGCTTAAACTTTGCCGGCTTTCGCGTCGGGATTGCGAATTACGCCCACCGTTTTGCGAGGTCCTTTACGCGTCCGCGCATTTGTTGAAGTGCGTTGACCGCGCACGGGCAAACCTTTGCGGTGACGGATGCCGCGATAAGAATTGATCGCCTGTAGACGTTTCAAATTGCCTTGTACGTCGCGGCGCAGATCGCCCTCGATCTTGAGCTTGTTGTTCGTGATCGCGTGAATGATCTCATTCAACTGCTGCGGCGTAAGATCTTTCGCCCGGATGTTTGGGTCGATATTCGTCTGCTCGAGGATGCGCCTCGCAGTGCTAAAACCGATTCCGTAGATATACGTCAGAGATACCTCGACGCGTTTGTCTGCTGGAATTTCAACTCCGAGTAATCTTGGCATAAATCAATACTTCACGACTCACAGCAATCAGCCCTGGCGTTGCTTGTGCCGCGGGTTTTTGCAGATCACGCGCACAACGTTCTTGCGCTTCACAATCCTGCAACTCGCACAAAGTCTTTTTACTGATGGTCGCATTTTCATAATTCGCGAAATCGAAAACCGCGGCCGCACGCCGGGTTGTCATCTTTGGCGATAAATAATTCGCCCTTTCGACAAATCGTAGGGTGAAACCTCTAGCATAACTTTGTCTCCTGGCAAGATCCGAATGAAATGCAGACGCATTTTGCCGGAGATATGTGCCAGCACGCGACGGCCACCCGGAACGTCGACCCGGAACATGGTGTTAGGCAGCAACTCGACGACGGTGCCCTCTACCTCAATTGCGTCTTTGCGCGCCATGTCAGAATTTCGGGGTCGTCCTTCGTAATCAGAACCGTGTGCTCGAAGTGCGCCGACGGCAGGCTATCCGCCGTGCATACTGTCCAGCCATCGTCGAGCAATCGGACATCGGACGTGCCGATGTTAATCATCGGCTCAATCGCGAGCGTCATCCCCGCCTTCAATTTTGGTCCGCTGCCGCGTTTGCCGTAATTGGGGATTTGGGGTTCCTCATGCATTTTGCGCCCGACGCCGTGCCCAACAAATTCGCGCACCACCGAAAAACCATATCGGCGCGCTTCATCCTCAATTTCGGCGCAGATGTCCCCCACGCGCCGGCCTTCATGGGCAACGCTGATTGCGCGCGCGAGCGCGTTTTCGGTCGCACGCAGCAACTCGTCCGTGCGCTCGTCGATGATTCCTACGGGAACAGTCGTGGCGTTATCGCCAACCCAACCATCCTGAATAATGCCGATGTCGAGCTTCACCACGTCGCCATACTGAATGCGCCGCTGGCTGCCAATACCGTGGACCACTTCGTCGTTAAGGGAGATGCAAATGTTCCCGGGAAAGACGCGATGCCCCAGCCGATAACCCAGAAAGGCGCTCTTTACGCCGGCGTCGCTCATGAAGTCCGCAGCTGCCTGATCCACTTCCTTGGTTGTAATTCCAGGGCGAATCAGATCGCTGACCCGGTCGAGTATGTCGCTGGCTGTGCGGCATGCCTGCCGCATCTTCTCGATTTCCTGCGCGTTCTTGATCGGAATCATTTCGCCGTCTTGTCCTCAATCAATTTTGAGATGTCGGCAAAGACCGCATCGCGGTCGCGGTTCCCGTCGATACGATGCAACATCGACAGCTTTTTATAAAAGGCTCCCAGCGGTTCGGTCTTCGTGTGGAACTCTTGCAAACGCGTTTGCAACACGCCCAGATCATCATCGTTGCGGCGCTCCAATCGGCCGTCGCAATACGGACACACGGGACGATTGGCGAACTGTGCACTCGAGGAACTCGTCGTAAAACCGCACTCGCCGCATTGAAGCCGACCGGTGATGCGATCGCGCACAGTCTCCTCCGATACTTCCAGCCAGATCGCCAGATCCAGCGCTGTGCGTAACTTCGTCAACATCGACATCAAACTTTCAGCCTGCGGCAATGTTCGCGGGAAATCCGTCGAAGACGAATCCGTGGCCGCCATGCAAGCGCAACCAGTCCTCGATTAGTTCGATGATGATCTTGTCCGAGACCAGTCCGCCGCTCCGGAGCACTTCGGCAGTCTCCTGCCCCAGCGGTGTCCCTAGATCGCGTTCACGGCGCAGAATCGCCCCGGGTGAAGTCACGGGAATCCCGAAGTGCCGCGTAATCATTTCCGCCTGAGTTCCTTTGCCGGAACCGGGCGGGCCGAGAAGAACAAGCCGCCTTTTCACCTATCGCCCAGAAAGAAAGATCGCGACCCCGGCAATCACGAGCACGGCAATACCCACACCAAACCAGATCAGGGTGCCACTGCCCACCGCTTCGCCGCGCGCGTAGGCAGCGCGATCAAACGAGCGCCCGCGGATTCGGCCCTTGCGCAAAAATCCGTCGTAATGCCGCTGAATCAGGTGCGTCTCCACTTGCCGCATGGTATCGAGCATGACGCCAACAATGATCAACAGGCTTGTGCCGCCGAAGAACTGAGCCGTGATCACCGGCACATTCAACCATTGGCTGAGCAAGCTTGGGAACACCGCGATCAGCGTTAAAAAGATTGCGCCGGCAAAAGTCAGGCGCGTCATGGTGTAATCGAGGAAGTCGGCAGTCGGTTTTCCCGGTCGCACACCGGGGATGTAGCCTCCGTATTTCTTCAGGTCGTCCGCGATTTGGGTCGGTTGAAACTGCGTGGCGACCCAGAAGTAACTGAAGAAGAAAATCATTGCCGCAAGAGCGACATAATGCGGCCACCCGGTCGAAAGCGCTGCAGCAATGCGATTCGCAGTGGGACTGTTCTTGAAGCCGTAGCTCACGATCGTCGCAGGGAACAAGAGCAGCGCCCACGCAAAGATGATCGGCATCACGCCCGCATAATTCACTTTCAAAGGCATGTATTGCGTTTGGCCGCCGTACATTTTCCGCCCGACCACGCGCTTCGCGTACTGCACAGTGATTTTACGGACGCCTTGCGTAATCGCGATCACTGCGGCGATGACAAAGATGAGGACCAACACGAGCAGCACCAGCACCATCGGGTTCACCTGGCTCGCTCCCTGCCCCGATGGAACAAAAGTCTTCCAAGCCTGCACCAGCGCAGCGGGCAGCCGCGCAACAATCCCTATCGTGATGATGAGAGAGATGCCGTTGCCGATACCGCGCTCGGTGATTTGATCGCCCAACCACATCAAAACCAACGTGCCGGTCGTTAGGGAGACCACCGTGACGATTCGGAATTTCCAACCAAGATCGTCCACCAGCGGAACCCCAAGTTGCCTGATTGTGTCAGTAATTCCGGGCAGCATCGTGTGATACGACTCCGGGTGCTGAAATGAAAGCGCCAGCAAGTAACCTTGGAAAATGCACAGCACTAATGTCGTGTAGCGCGTCAACTGCATGATCTTCTGGCGACCGCCGTCTTCGCGCGCCAGCCTGCCGAGTTGCGGAATCACCGCAGTCAGCAGCTGCATCATGATTGACGCGCTGATGTACGGCATGATCCCGAGAGAAAAGACAGCGCAGTTTTCCAGCGCGCCGCCACTGAACAAATTAAACAGCGCGGCCAGACCGCCTCCGGTGCGCTGGCTGAGCGAAGTGCGAAACCATTCTTGCAAAACTCCCTGATTCACACCCGGTGTCGTGATCGCAGCGCCCAAACGCACAATCACAATCACGGCCAGCGTAAACAAAATGCGCCGGCGCAGCTCCGGTATCTTGACGCTATTTAAAAACGCCGAAATCATTCGCTCTTCTTCTTGCGCGATTTCGTTTTCTTAACCCGCGGCTTAGCTGTCGCGACCGCGGTGTCCGGCTCCGCTTCCGACGAAGCAACCTCCGCTTCGCTTTTTTCAATCCTGCGCGCTTCACGCAGCGTGACGGTTCCACCGGCCTTTTCAATTTTTTCGCGCGCGGTCGCACTGATTTTGTCGACTTGCACTTCGAGGTCGTGCTTCAGCTCGCCGTCGCCGAGGATTTTGATCCCGGCAAAATGACCACGAATGAGATTCGATTCGCGCAAAAGTTGTTCATTTACGACTGTGCCGGCCTTAAATGCATTGAGGTCACTCACGTTCACAACAGCGTAATGCTTGTGAAACGCTGCGTTATTAAATCCGCGCTTCGGCAATCGTCGAATCAGCGGCATTTGTCCGCCTTCGAAGCCGAGCCGGATGCTCCCACCCGAGCGCGCTTTTTGGCCTTTGTGCCCCTTCCCGCTGGTTTTCCCGTGCCCTGAGCTTTCACCGCAACCGAGCCGCTTAACGCGGTGACGCGAGCCGGGCCGCGGCCGCAAATTATGGAGCCGCATCATGTGACTCACCTCGTCCATCGCGGGACGAAATCCCGCGCAGTTTAAAAATTTGATCCTTGCGGCGAAGCGATCGCAGTGCGGCGATCGTCGCCTTCACCACGTTGGCGTGATTGCTTGACCCGAGCGATTTCGCGAGCACGTCGCGAATGCCGGCCGCTTCCGCAACGGCTCGCACGCCGCCGCCGGCGATGATCCCCGTTCCGGGCGATGCAGGACGCAGCAGCACGCGCGCACCGTCGAACTCGCCGAGCACTTCGTGCGGGATCGTATTTTCGTTCAGTGAAACTTTTCCATTCCTTTGCGTGCCGCCTCAGAGGCTTTTCGAATAGCCTCGGAAACTTCGTTGGCTTTACCAAACCCGTATCCCACCCGTCCATCGTGGTCGCCGGCAACAATCAAGGCGCTGAAGCTGAAACGCCGGCCGCCCTTCACCACTTTTGCGCAGCGATTTATAAACACGACTTTCTCACTCGTGTCACCCTTTGCCGTCGATGCCTTTTCTTGCCTGCGCGAGTCTGGTCGCCTTCCTGAGGTTCTGTGATTCATGAATTAAAACTTTAAACCGCCCGCGCGCGCCGCATCGGCGAGTGCCTTCATTTTTCCGTGGTAAAGAAACCCGCCGCGATCAAAAACAACCCGGTCGAGCTTCTTCGCAAGTGAGCGTTCCGCGATTGCCTTGCCGACTAGTTCCGCCGCAGCCTGGTTTGCATGCGCTTTATTTTCGCCAAGCAACGAACGCTCAGCAGTCGATGCAGCGGCGATGGTGCGTCCCGCATCGTCGTCGATGACCTGCGCATAAACATGTTTCCCGGAAAAATGGACTGCCAGGCGCGGCCGTTGCGCGGTGCCTGCGACTCTTTTCCTGATCCTTCGATGAATGCGCTGCCGCGCTGCCTTACGAAACGTCGCCATGCTTATTGAACGGTCTTGCCTTCCTTGCGACGAATCTGCTCGCCTGCGTAGCGAACACCTTTGCCCTTGTAAGGTTCCGGCGGATAAAAACCGCGGATATCGGCTGCAACCTGGCCCACTAATTTTTTATCGACGCCCTGGATGGTGATCTTGGTGTTATCGGCCACCGTGATTTTGATGTCCTTCGGAATCGGAAACGCAACCGGATGCGAGAAGCCGAGGCTCAAGTTGAGGTTCGATCCCTGGACGGCCGCTCTGAAACCGACGCCTTCGATCTCCAGTTGCTTGGTGAACCCTTCGCTGACTCCCTGAACCATGTTGTGCACGAGACTGCGCGAAAGTCCGTGCAACGCTTTTGCGCTACGCGTTTCCGCTTCCCGCACCACCGATACACGGTTGTCTTGCACAGCTCGCGCTGATTTCGCGGGGAAGCGTCCACTGCAATTTTCCCTTCGGCCCTTCTACCGACACCTGTCCGCCGTCGCCGACGTTCACCTTAACCTTGTCGGGAATCTCGACCGCTTTATTTCCGATTCGTGACATGAGCTGTGATTCGGTAAATCGTTACAACGTAAATCGTCACCAGACGTAGGCCAGCAGTTCGCCGCCGACCTTTTGCTTTCTTGCTTCGCGTCCCGATAAAATGCCTCGCGAAGTGGAAAGGATCGCCAGACCCATTCCACCAAGGACCCGCGGGATTTCATCCGCGCCAACGTAACGGCGCAACCCGGGGCGGCTGACGCGCCGCAGTCCCGCAATCGCGCTCGATCGGTCCACAAGCTTATTGATGACCTTGATTCGCGGATGCGCGCCGCTCGTGTCGACCGAATAATCCGAGATGTAACCTTCCTCTTTGAAGATCCGTGCAATTTCGGCTTTGATCTTCGAGTACGGAATGAGCACCTCCGGCTTTTGCGCACGCGCGCCGTTGCGGACGCGCGCCAGAAAATCAGCAATAGGGTCTGTAACAGTGCTCATAAAAATCAGGCGGCTTGCGCGGCGGGCTTCTTTGCCCGGTCGCTGAACGGCATGCCCATTTCGCTCAACAGCGATTTAGCTTCCTCGTCCGTTCGCGCCGTGGTGACAATTGTAACATCAAATCCGATGTTGCGCTTGATTTTGTCGAGTTCGACTTCGGGGAAAATCGACTGGTCCGAAATGCCGATCGTGTAATTGCCGTGCTTGTCGAAACACCGCGGTGATACGCCGCGGAAATCGCGAATGCGCGGCAGGGCAGCCTTGATGAAGCGCTCAAGAAATTCGTACATATGCTCGCCGCGCAACGTGACCTTCGCTCCGATGGCCTGATCTTTGCGCAATTTGAAATTGGAAATGCTTTTCTTCGCCAGCGTCTCCACAGGCCGCTGTCCCGTAATCAACGCAAGCTCCGCTTTGGCTTCTTCCAGCGCTTGCTTAACGTCGGACTGCGAGCCGACCGAGGTGTTAATCACGACCTTCTCGACCTTTGGGATCTGATGGACGTTTTTGTAGCCGTGGCGTTTCTGCAGCGCCGGCATGACGTGCTCTTTATAGTGACGACGAAATTCGTTTTCCATAATACCGATCGTGTCCCTATTTGCGTGTCCCTTCGCTGCGCTCGGGACGCTTCCCTTTTTGCCTTTTTCTGATTTTGCGCCCTTCTCCGGTTTCTCGCGCTCGAGCAATCGCACGTTGGAAATGTGAATCGGGCCCTCGCGCTCGGCGATCTTCCCGCTCGGATTATCCTGCGATTTTCGCAGGTGCTTCTTGATAATGCGAACGCCTTCGACCAACACGCGCTGCTTGCCTGGAAAGACTGCGAGGACTCGTCCGGAAGAACCACGGAAGTTCCCGGAAATCACCTCGACCTGATCGCCTTTTTAACGTGATGCTTGATGCGGTTCATAAAACTTCCGGCGCGAGCGACACAATTTTCATAAAGTTGCGCTCACGTAATTCGCGTGCGACCGGCCCGAAAATACGGGTGCCGCGCGGATTCAAATCCTTATCGATAATCACGATGGCATTGTTATCAAAGCGCAGTAGCGAACCGTCCTCGCGCCGGATTGGCTGTTTCGTGCGAACCAGGACTGCGCGCACCACTTCGCCCTTCTTAACGGTCCCGGTCGCGCTGGCTTCCTTCACGTTGGCAGTGATCACATCGCCGATGCCGGCGTAGCGCGTTTGTTTGCCAATCACGCCGATCATCGTCGCCATGCGCGCGCCGCTGTTGTCAGCCACATCCAGTCTGGATCGAATTTGCACCATCGGAATTTACTTCTGAACGACTTCCACGAGTCGCCACCGCTTCAGTTTGCTCAGTGGGCGCGTTTCCATGATGCGAACAGTGTCGCCGGGCTTCGCCTGGTTCTGTTCGTCGTGCGCATAAAATTTCTTCATCTGCTTGACGATCTTACCAAACTTCGGGTGTGGCACGCGCGTGACTGTCCGCACGACGATCGTCTTGTTCATGCTGCTGGAAACCACCTCGCCTGTGCGCGTCTTGCGCGCGGCACGAGTCGCCGGTCTCAGCCTGCGTTGATGTCGGTGATGGAGATTCTTGCTCGGCCATGATTTATTTCTCCTGAGTTTTTTCGCGCGCTGCGATAGCTCTGTTTCAATTCTGGCGAGGTCGCGCCGCAGTAAGCGCAGTCTGCTTGGCTGCTCGAGCTGACCGCTCTGCTGTTGCAGACGCAGATGCAGACTTTCCTGACGCAGGTCGCGTCGCTTGGTCAGCAACTCGTCCATTGCCAGCTCGCTGAGTTCTTTCATTTTCATGGTTGTTAGGCAGCCCTCACGTGATGGCGTGTTAGAAACTTCGTGCGCACAGGTAGTTTGTCGGCGGCGAGGCGCAGAGATTCACGCGCGACCGATTCCGGCACGCCATCCAGCTCAAACAAAATGTTGCCGGGCCGCACGGTGGCGACCCAAGACTCGGGCTGGCCTTTACCCTTACCCATGCGCGTTTCCGGTGGACGCGACGTTACTGGTTTATCCGGGAAAACACGGATCCACAATTTTCCTTTGCGCTTCATGTTGCGAGTGAGCGCGACACGGGCGGCTTCCAGTTGCGTGTTGGTGATCCACGCGCGTTCGAGTGTCTGCAAACCAAACTCGCCAAAATCGATCCTGAGATTGCGCGAAGCAGTCCCCTTGCGGCTCCCACGCTGGGCTTTCCGATACTTCACGCGTTTTGGCATCAATGGCATAGAGATTCCTCCTAAACTTCAGCTGGCTCGGGTGGCGGCGGTGGCGGCGCGGCAGGAGCAGCGGGCGGTTCGGCAGGCCGCTCTTCTTTTCTACAAATCCAACATTTCACGCCGATCTTGCCGTAAACCGTGTTGGCCTCAGCAAAACCGTAATCAATCGGCGTGCGCAGCGTGTGCAGTGGAATTTTCCCTTCGCGATACCATTCCGAACGCGAAATCTCAGCGCCGTTCAGTCGACCGGAGCAACGGAGCTTGATCCCTTCCGCGCCAAAATCCATTGCCGTCTGCACGGCTTTCTTCATCGCGCGCCGATAAGCGATGCGGCGTTCAATCTGCAGCGCGACGTTTTCGGCAACCAGCTGCGCGTCGATCTCCGGCGTCTTGATTTCCTGGATATCGATCTTCACCTGTTTGCCGTCGGCCATCTTGGAAATTTCTTCCGTCATCTTCTCGATTTCCGCGCCCTTGCGTCCGATCACAATTCCAGGACGCGCAGTGTGAATGGTTACGCGAATGGAATTCCACGCCCGCTCGATCACAATTTTCGCGACTGCCGCAAATTGCAGCTTCTTCTTCACGTAGTCGCGAATCTTCAGATCATTGTGCAAAAACGCGGGAAATTCCTGTGGCGAAGCGTACCAGCGCGAGCGCCAGTCGCGATTCACGCTCAGGCGGAACCCGATTGGATTAACTTTTTGTCCCATAAATTTACTGTGATTGTTTCTTCGTCTTCCGAGCCCGCTTCGGCTTCGCTGACTTTTGATCCGGCGCGGTCGCTGCATCCTGCGTCGCTTCGTCCGCAGCGTCCTTCTTTGCCGCTCTCTTTTCCGCTTGTCGCTTCGCTTTTCGTGTTTCCCGCGTCTCGATCGCGATCTCGTCCGAAAGCACGATGCGAATGTGACTGGTGCGCTTCAAAATCTGGCTGGCGCTGCCGCGAGCACGCGCCATGATACGCTTCAACGTCGGTCCTTCGCCGACGGTCGCTTCCTTCACCACCAAACCGTCAGGTTTGAGGTTCGCGTTGTTCTCCGCGTTGGCGATTGCGCTCTTCAGCGTTTTGCCGATCAGAAACGCCGCCTTTTTCGGAGTGAACGCGAGCAAATCGAGCGCCGCCGAAACAGGCAGACCCTGGATCTCACGCGTGACTTCGCGCACCTTGAAGGGCGAAATCCGCGCATATTTGTATGTCGATCTAACTTCCATTATCTCAAACTCACATCGGGTTGCGCATCCACCTGGAGGCGGTCTCCCACTCTTAATTTTCTCCTTCTTCGAATCCATTTCCTGAACCACCGCGCCGCAGATTTTCTGCCGCACATCGACCACCCGCAGCGTCGCAATCTTTCGATCGTCGCGCATCACTCGCATCGGCATCCCGATCTTAACTCCTTGTTTTTCGCCAAGGTTGCCGACGACAAACGACCACTCCTCCTTCACGCTGATCACGCTGCCGTCCATCAAACTCGGCTCGGGCGCTTCTGGCGGATTTGTCGATTTCGTGACCAGCTCGTTCGTGCTGCGCAATTGCGTTTCAACATCCATCCGCGCCTGCGCATCGTCGCCTTGCGACGTTTTAATATAGCGCAAGATCGCTTCGTTTAGCCGCAGCATCTGGTCGCGATACTCGTCGCGCGTTTTCTGCGCCAGTTGAAGATCGCTCACCGCCGCCAGCAAACGTTGCTCCAGTTTCGACCTGTCCTTATTCGCCGATGCCAGGCCCAGCGCTTCCATTCGCAATTGCAGATCGGAATACTTGCGGCGCAGCTCTTCCGCCTCCGCATTCGATTCAGCCAGGCTACTCGTCAATGCCTTCACAGATTCCTGGGCAATGGACAATTGCCTTCGCAATTCCTCATTTTCCGCTGTCGCAGGCTCTGCCGTCGCCGACCGCGTTACGGTTTCACTTTTGGATTCTGACAAAGAACTGTTTCCCTGCGCTTGCACTGCCGAAGCAGCCATCAAGCACCCTATTGCTAACTGCGAAATGCCGATTCCCAATTTGAAACGGCCGTCGCCGCGTCTCTTCAATTGGCAATCGAAATCGGCAATCGAAAATTCTTTCTTATTTGGTCACCTTCGCCGTGTGCGAACCGTGTTTCCTAAACACGCGTGTCGGCGAAAATTCGCCGAGCTTGTGGCCGACCATATTCTCGGTGACAAAAACGGAATGAAACGTTTTCCCGTTGTGCACCAAAAACGTGTGGCCGACAAAGTCCGGCGTCACCATCGAGCGTCGCGACCAGGTCTTGATCGGTTTCTTGACGCCCGACGCGTTCATCTTGTCGATCTTTTCAAGAAGATACGACTCGACGAAGGGTCCTTTCTTTAACGATCTAGCCATAAATTTCAAGTGAGAAGTCGATTACTGTCACGACTTCTTCTTCGCTCGTCTCCTTTCCAAAATGAATCGGTCACTCGGTTTATGTTTCGAGCGCGTCTTGAAGCCTTTCGCCAACTGTCCCCATGGACTGACCGGATGATGGCGACCGCCGCCGCCTTTTGATTTCCCTGGCCGCCGCCCATCGGGTGATCGATCGGGTTCATCACCATGCCGCGCACATGCGGTCGTCGGCCTCGCCAGCGAGTACGTCCTGCTTTGCCGCTCGAAACGTTCATATGATCGACGTTGCCAACCTGGCCAATGGTCGCGAAGCAGTTCTCGTGAATCCGGCGAATTTCGCCCGAAGGCATTTTCACCAGCGCATAACCGGCTTCGAGAGCAGTAAGCGTAGCCTGTTGCCCGGCGCTGCGCGCGACCTGGCCGCCGCGTCCCGGAGTCAATTCAATGTTGTGAACATTCGTGCCTAAAGGAATTGCGCGGAGCGGCAGCGAATTCCCAAATCAGGCGCGACATCATTTCCGGCATTAACAGTCGCTCCGACTTGAAGTCCACTCGGCGCGAGAATGTAACTCAGTTCGCCATCGGCATATTTGATGAGAGCAATGCGCGCCGAGCGATTCGGGTCATACTCAATCCCAATCACTTCCGCCGCGACACCGTGCTTGCGCCGTTTAAAATCGACTTTGCGATACTTCTGTTTGTGACCGCCGCCGATATGTCGCGATGTCAGCCGACCACGGTTGTTGCGACCGCCGCTCCTTTTCTTCGGCTGAAGAAGACTCTTTTCAGGGCGCCACTTCGTAATTTCATCGAATGCAGGCAGCGACTTGAAACGCTGCGTCGGCGTTAGTGGGCGAAATTCTTTGAGTGCCATAACCCTCGCGATCAGACCAGTTCGATCTTATCGCCCTCCTTTAACGTCACGATCGCTTTCTTCCACCGCGGGCGACGTCCAAGAGGCCCGCGCAAGCGTTTCTCTTTGCCAGCGTAATTACACGTGTTCACATCCACGACTGTTTTCTGAAACAGCCGTTCGATTGCGTTCTTGATCTGAATCTTGTTCGCCTTTGGGCTGACGCGAAAGACATACTTGTTCTGCTTCTCGCTCATCAGCGTTGACTTCTCAGTCAGCGACGCAGTCTTAATAATATCGTGTGGCTCGTTCATTCGCGTACTTTCGGCGACGGTTCTTTCCGCCAGTTTTTCCAAGGCCTTCTGAGTAACGAGAATTTTCTGGAACGCGAGCAACTGCTCCGTGTTGACATCCGCCGCAGTGGAAAGTTTCACAGGCTTTACGTTGCGGGCCGATTTGTAGGTTTTCTCGTCAAACGAATCGGAAACGATGAGCACTCTCTTGGCATCAGTTTGTTTTTTGAGAAGATCGACGAACGCTTTCGTCTTCAGCTCCGACACAACAAACTTGTCGATGGTCAAAACATCCCCGGCGTTGATGCGTTCGCTCAGCGCTTTTCGAAAAGCGAGTCGACGAACGGACTTTCCAACTTTCTTCGAATAATCGCGCGGCTTCGGGCCAAAAACGACGCCGCCACCTCGCCAAATCGGCGATGATTTGTAACCGGCCCGGGCGCGACCTGTTCCCTTTTGCCGCCACGGCTTTGCGCCTGACAAATCTACTTCGGCCTTGCGTCTTCGTGTTGGCGGAACCAGAACGCCGCGCCGCGCGCATCGCCACTACCGCATCGTGCACAGCCTGCGTGCCGCGACCGTCCTCGATCAGGTCGATCTTTGCTTCTTTCGCTGCGGCTTTGGTTAAAACTTTCGCGCTCATTTCTTCTGCGCCATTTCACGCAGGGTTTTCGGCTTCTTCGCCTTCTCTTCTTCCTCATGCTTTCGGTGCTCAGCATGTAAGGCCCGTAAGCGTTCGGGATGTTTGATGGCCGGTCGCACGATCACATAACTGCCGTTCGCTCCGGGCACAGCACCGCTTATCAAAATAATTTTTCGGCTTCGCGCACCTGCATGACCTGTAGATTTTGCACCGTCACGCGCTGATCGCCCATGTGACCGGGCATTCCCTGGTTCTTCCAAATGCGTCCCGGCGTAGAACGATTGCCAACCGCGCCGATGCGCCGGTGCGTCTTCGAACCGTGCGCCGCGCCTTGCCCGTGGAAGTTGTGCTTCTTCATCACGCCCTGAAAACCTTTGCCTTTCGAGCGGCCAATCACATCGACGAAGTCGCCCGCCTGAAATTGCGTAACGCTCAAGTTGATCGTCGCCTTCGGGAAGATCGCTTTCGCAGGCGAAATTCGCGCACGAATCGCTGCGGCTCGACTCCGGCCTTCTTGAATTCACCGAGCAACGTGCTTTCGTCACGCGCGATTCCTTTTGCGCGCCGAACCCGACTTGCACCGCCGAATAACCTTCGTTCTCTTCGGTCAAACGGCGCAACAAAACATTATCGCCGGCCGCGATCACAGTCACCGGACACAGTCGGCCCTTGGCGTCGTAAACGCTGGTCATACCAATTTTTTGTCCTAGAAGTCCGATGCTCATGACCGTGCAATCGCAAATGTTTCAGAAGCGCCTCCGCTTAAATTTTAATCGTGATGTCAACGCCCGCAGGCAGGTTCAGTTTCTTCAATTCGTCCACTGTCTTCGCGGTTGGCTCGATGATGTCCAGCAACCGTTTGTGAGTGCGAATTTCAAATTGTTCCATCGATTTTTGTCCACGTGCGGGGAACGATTCACCGTGAACTTTTCGATTAACGTCGGCAGCGGAATCGGCCCAGCCACGCGCGCGCCCGTTCGTTTGGCAGTATCCACAATCTCGATGGCGGATTGGTCCAGCATGCGGTGATCGAACGCTTTCAGGCGAATGCGGATGCGCTGGCCATTGCTCATTTCGCCTCCTTTTGATCAAGAATCGCCGCGACCAGATTCGCCGGGACGGGCTCAAAGGACGACGGCTCCATCGAATAACTCGAGCGGCCTTTCGACAACGACCGGATCGCCGTCGCGTATCCGAACAATTCCGCGAGCGGCACCATCGCGTGAATGATCACCATGTTGCCGCGCGTCTCGATGCTGTTGATGCGCACCACGCCGCCGGCTCAAGTCGCCGCAAATATCACCCTGATATTCTTCCGGCGTGATGTTCTCGACCTTCATGATCGGCTCCAGCAGGATTGGTTTGCCCTGCTTGAAGCCGTCTTTCATCGCGAAAATCGACGCCATCTTGAATGCGAGCTCGTTGGAATCGACTTCGTGGAACGAGCCGTAAACGATGTCCACTTCCACATCGACAACGGGATAACCGCCCAGCACGCCGTTGAGCACCGCTTCGTCGATGCCCTTTTTCACCGCCGGGATGTATTCCCTCGGAATAACGCCTCCCACGATCTTGTTCTCGACTGTGAGACCGTTGCCGCGCGCGCCGGGACGCACGTCCACTTCCACGTGCCCATACTGACCGCGGCCGCCTGATTGCTTGATCAATTTGCCAACGCCATGGGCGCTGGCGGTGATGGTTTCGCGGTACGCGATCTGCGGTTTGCCGGCGTTCGCGTCCACTTTGAACTCGCGGAACATCCGGTCACGAATGATTTCCAAGTGCAACTCGCCCATTCCGGCGATGATGGTCTGGCCGGTGTCCTCGTGCGTGTAGACGCGGAAAGTCGGGTCTTCTTCGGCGAGGCGTTGCAACGCGGTCGCCATTTTTCCTGATCCACTTTCGTCTTCGGCTCAATCGCCATTGAAATAACTGGATCAGGGAACGATGGCGGTTCGAGAAGAATCGGGTGATCCTCATCACAAAGCGTGTCGCCAGTCGTGATGTTCTTGATTCCAACAATCGCGGCGATATCGCCCGAGTAACACGTCTCGATGTCTGCGCGTTTGTCCGCCTGGATCTGAATTAAACGCGAAATCCGCTCACGTTTGTTCGTGCGCGGATTGTAAACAGTGTCGCCTTTGCTGAGGGTGCCGGAATAAACGCGGAAGAACACCAGTTTCCCGACAAACGGATCGCTCCACAGCTTGAACGCGATCGAACAGAACGTCGCCGTTGTCATCGGTCATCGCTTCCATTGGCTCGCCCGTGTCCGGGTTCTGGCCTTTGGCCGGCGGAATGTCGAGCGGGCTCGGCAGGTAATCGACAACCGCGTCGACCAAATATTGAATACCGATATTCTTGAGAGCTGAGCCGCCAATGACCGGCACGAATTTATTCGCGATCGTCTGGCGACGAATGCCCGCCTTCAACAACTCCGGCGTGATCTCGCGCTCTTCGAGCACTGCCTCGGCGACTTCATCATCGAGATTTGAAACCTGTTGGATCAGTTCGTTGCGCGCCTTCTCAACTGCGTCCACGTACTCCTTCGGCACATCGGTCACTTCATAGGTCGATCCAAGCTGATCGTTCGTCAGAATAAATTATCGCCTTCTTGTTAATGACGTCGAGTTGGCCGCGCAGCTGATCTTCGCTTCCCAGCGGCAGCAAAACCGGCCAGGCGTTTGCGCCGAGTTTTTTATGGATGCTGTCGACCGACATTTTGAAATCTGCGCCGACGCGATCCATTTTGTTGATGAACGCGAGACGCGGCACGTTGTACTTGGTGGCCTGACGCCAGACCGTTTCGGATTGCGGCTGCACGCCGGCCACACCGTCGAAAACTGCGATCGCGCCATCGAGCACGCGGAGTGAACGCTCCACCTCGGCGGTAAAATCGACGTGACCCGGCGTGTCGATGATGTTGATGCGCTCCTTGACGCCTTCGAACATCTTGTAAACGCCTTCTTCTTTGCGCTGTGACCAAGTGCAGGTTGTCGCGGCCGACGTGATCGTGATCCCGCGTTCCCGTTCCTGCTCCATCCAATCGGTCACGGTGGTGCCCTCGTGCACCTCCCCCATCTTGTGGATCATGCCGGTGTAAAACAGAACGCGCTCGGTAATCGTTGTTTTACCGGCGTCGATATGCGCCGCGATCCCGATGTTCCGCGTTCGTTCCAGCGGAAACTTGCGATCCGGCGAGTTTGGATTTTTCGCCGCGGCCTTCTTTCTGTTCCATTGTCGCCGTCGCCATAATTGTCACCACCTGAAATGCGCGAACGCGCGGTTCGCCTGCGCCATTTTATGTGTGTCGTCGCGTTTCTTGATCGCGTTCCCCTGGCCCGCAGCGGCGTCTTTGAGTTCTTGCGCCAGCGCGTCAGCCAATCGCATCCCCTTGCGGCCGTCGGCAAATTTCACGATCCAGCGCGTGGCTAGTGAGATTTGCCGCGCAGGCGTCACTTCCATCGGCACCTGATACGTCGCGCCGCCAACCCGGCGGGAACGCACCTCCAGCCGCGGACGAACGTTTTCGATTGCTTTGTTTACGATCTCCAGCGGATCGACTGAATCAGAGCCTTCGCGCGACTTATCGATCGCAGTGTACACGATGCGTTCGGCGAGCGATTTCTTGCCCCGCTCCATTACTGTCGTGATGAGACGGGCTACCGCCTGACTCCCATATCGGGAATCGACGTGCTCCTCTTTTTTGTGAACTCTCCTCCGCCGCGACATTGTCGATCGTCTGTTTCAAATTTGATTTGTTTTACTTGGCCGCTGCCGGTGCTGCTTTCGCCGCACCGCCTCCACCGGCCGCCCCGCCCTTCGGCCGCTTCGCTCCGTATTTGGAGCGACCGCGCCGCCGCCCATCCACACCAAGCGCGTCAAGCGTTCCGCGCACAATGTGATAACGCACGCCGGGCAAATCCTTCACTCGTCCGCCGCGCACGAGCACGATGGAGTGCTCCTGCAAATTGTGCCCCTCGCCCGGAATGTAGGCAATCACTTCCTGGCCATTCGTCAACCGCACTTTCGCCACTTTGCGCAGCGCAGAGTTCGGCTTCTTCGGCGTGCGCGTCATCACCTGCACGCACACACCGCGCCGCTGCGGACAACCCGCCAGCGCCGGTGACTTCGATTTCACCGACACCTTCCGGCGTCCTTTGCGAATCAGCTGATTGATCGTGGGCATTTTCCAAATCCTAAACGTAAAGCGCCGCCAAAGGATCGTTACTCCGGGCGACAAAAAACCCGCTTCAGGCCGCGCAATAAACTCTCTCACGCTCCTGATGCGGTAAGCGCCGAATATAGAGGCAAGATCACGATCTGCAAAGAATATTTTGTGCCTTCAATTGTCATTCCGAGCGAAGTCGAGGAATCTCTAACTCACATGCAGAATGACTTTGAACTCCTCGCGAGCGATCAACATTCAAAAGCCCGACGCGGACGATTAAAAACTGCGCATGGCGTGATCGATACGCCCGCGTTTATGCCGGTGGGAACACAAGGCAGCGTGAAGGGCGTCAGTCCGCGCGAACTCCGCGAGCTGAATGCGCAGATTATTCTGGGAAACACCTACCACTTGTTCGTTAGGCCTGGACTCGACGTCATCAAGCATTTTGGCGGCCTGCACAATTTCATGAGTTGGGATGGGCCGATTCTCACCGACAGCGGCGGGTATCAGATTTTCTCGCTCGTGAAGTTGCGCAAAATCACCGAGGACGGCGTCGAATTCCAAAATCACATCGACGGCGCGCGAGCGTTCATTTCGCCGGAGATCGCAATGGAAATTCAAGCCGCGCTCGGCAGCGACATCGCGATGGTGCTCGATGAATGCGTTCCGTATCCGTGCGAGTACGATTACGCGGCGAAGAGCGCTGAGCTGACGGCGCGCTGGGCAAAGAGATGCAAGGCTGTGGAAAGGCAAACGTCCAGCGCTCAACGACCAACGCTCAACTGCCGCACTGAAGTCGCAGCGCACTCGCAATCAGCAATCGATCAGCTCTGCTCTTCGGCATCGTCCAAGGCGGAACATTCGACGATCTGCGGCGCGCATCGGCGCAGGCCATTGTGGAGCTTGATTTCGACGGCTACGCGATCGGCGGGGTGAGCGTGGGCGAGCCAGAAGAGGAAATGATGCGTGCGGTTGAATCGGCGGAACCGTTTTTGCCTGCGGACAGACCGCGTTACGCAATGGGACTCGGCACGCCGCCGCAAATGCTGGAAATGGTCGCGCGCGGGATGGACATGTTCGATTGCGTGTTGCCGACGCGCCTCGCCCGAAATGGAACGGCGTTCACAGCCGCAGGCACGCTCAATTTAAAGAACGCGGAGTTCGCGCTGGACAAAAGGCCCATCGAAGAAAACTGCGCGTGTCCCGCCTGCCGGGAATTCACGCGCGGCTACATTCGCCATCTCATCAAGGCTGAAGAAATTCTCGGGCTTCGCCTGATCACGCTGCACAATCTGCATTTTTATTTGAACCTGATGAACCAGGCGCGCACAGAAATTGAAGGCGGGACATTCGATCAATTCCGTAAGGCTTTCGTTGCAGAATACAAAACGCGAGATCAATGACAGCATGTGTTTAGCGCCAACGGCGCAGCATTCACCGGAAGCCTGGGGCAGCGCCCCAGGAATTTGATCTATCTGAACGGAAGCGCTGAAAGCGCGAGTCATCCACACTGAGCCGGCTTCGGCCCCTGGTGAATCGCGCTTTCAGCGCTAGCGATGGGCTTCCACTAACCTGGGCGTTGCCCCAGGCTCATTTGAACAAGCGCCGTTGGCGCTAAAACGAAACCCAGAATGATTGGACTTGTCGCCCGCTATTCTTCGCCAGCGGCGCGTAATGCAGCGCGAAGATCGACACAAAATGCTTGTATTCGCGTTCGCGCGATTCCTCGTCGGGTTGGCGAAGAAGCGATGACGGATGAACAGTCGCGAGCACCCTTGGCGCGAGCTTCGAGGACAACACCTTGCCACGCTCCCGGGTGACTCGGAATCCCGGGCCGAAAATGGCTTGCGCCGCTGTCGCACCCATTGCCACGACGAGGTTGGGCTTAACGATCCGCAGTTCCGCTTCCAGCCACGGACGGCACGCTGCGATTTCGCGCGAGTTAGGCTTCTGATGAATCCGGCGTTTGCCACGAGGCTCCCATTTGAAGTGTTTCACCGCGTTGGTCACGTAAACCTGCGACCGATCGATTCCAGCGTCCTCGAGCGCGCGATCCATGATTTTCCCAGCCGGACCAACGAATGGTTTGCCCGCGACATCTTCGTAATCGCCCGGCTGTTCGCCAACCAGCATCATCGCTGCGCGCTTCGGCCCTTCGCCAAAGACAGTTTGGGTCGCTCGCTTGTACAAATGACATGCAGTGCAGTGAGCCGCTGCTTCGCGCACGGTGGCCAGACTTGACGTATCCGGCGGCTGCGCTGGTCGCGCGTATTCCTCGTTCTGTTCGCGCATCTCGAATCTGAATCGAATTCGCGCACGTATCGTATGTCGATGATGCCATCACGTGCTAACGCATTGACATGCTCGCCGACAGCTTGCGCTGCGGCATCGTCTTCGAGAAGCCGATCCACCTGTGAGCTCGAACGCGGCAACCCAGCCTCATGCAGCTTGCAAACCGAACGACTCATCCTGCGCTCCTTCCGCGAAGAAGATGTCGATGCGATGGCGCAGTTATTCGCGAATCCCGATTTCATGCGCTTCTCGTTAGGCGTTTTCACCGAACGCAAGACAGACTGTCGCTTTCATCGAGAAAGTGATGGGCTGGGATCGCGCCGGTATGCCGTCGCAGTTTGCCGTTGTCTCGCGTGGCGAACACGCTGTCATTGGTTACTGCGGTTTTCACCATCATCGCTGAAGTGCCGGGAGAGATCGAGATCGAGGTACCGACTGCATCCCGATTACTGGAATCGCGGCCTCATCACCGAAGCCGCGCGCGCTGTGCGCGATCACGGCTTTGCGGATTTAAAACTGCCACGCGTGATTTCGCTGATTCATCCGGAAAACATCCCGTCACGTCGCGTGGCGGAGAAAAATGGAATGAAGGTCGAAAAGGAAATTACGTTTCGCGGTTTTCCGACGCTGGTGTATGCGATAACTCGCGAACAGTGGCTGGCGAACCGTGACGCTTCATGAACTCGCGCGCCAGCGCCCGATACGCCTGCGCGGCAGGTCCGCTCGAAGCGTATTCGAGAATCGATTTCCCAAAGCTCGGCGCCTCGCTCAACCGAACGCTCCTCGGGATCACAGTCTCATAAACGCGTTCACCGAAATGTTTTCGCACGTCGGCAACTACCTGTTGGCTAAGGTTGGTCCGCGCATCGAACATCGTCATAACGATCCCGCCCAGCTCGAGACGCTCGTTCGCGCCTGAATCCAGTACTTGCTCGATGAGCCGCACAATTTTCACCAACCCTTCAAGCGCGAAATATTCGCATTGGATCGGAGTCAGCAGCTCGTCTGCAGCGGCGAGCGCGTTACTCATCAAAATTCCAAGCGACGGCGGACAATCCAGGAAAACGAAATCGAATGTCTGATCGGTGTGCAGCGGTTTCAGCGTTTCAGCAAGGCGCGTGAGATGATTTGGCATCCGCGCGATCTCCACCTCCGCGCCGGCCATATCGAGATCTGCGGGCACGATGAACAGGCCTTCGCGCCGGGTTGGCAAAATCTTTTCAGTAATTGAAGCCTCACCAAGCAGCGGCTCATAAAGACTGACGTCCTCCACTCCCTGCAAACCAAACGAGCTGGTGGCATTTGCTTGTGGATCGAGATCGACAATTAAAATCCGCTTGCCCGACTCCGCCAATGCGGCGCCGAGATTCACGGCCGTGGTCGTTTTGCCGACCCCGCCTTTTTGATTAGCAATCGCGACGATTTTCATTCTGGGGCAACGCGCTTCCGAGTTTTATCATGACGCAATCTTTCGACATGATGATGTTGCCGACCGTGGTAAACGGAAACTAAATTTTTCGAATTTCAGGTTTGGAGTTTCAGCAGTAGCGGTTTAACGGTCACAGAGCTGTGAAAGCTTCTCCAGCAACAATTGAATCGGCATCGCGTCCGAAAATGTCCGAAGAGGAAGAGCCCCTCATCTTGCGAACTCAGGACGCGCGCGGCGTGGTCACGTTGACGCTGAACCGCCCGCAGGCTTTCAACGCTTTATCTGAAGCAATGCTGGCGCGAGTTGCAGCGCGAGCTCGACGCGATCGCGTCCGACGAATCCGTGCGTGTAGTTGTCATTGCGGCCGAAGGCAAAGCTTTTGCGCGGGTCACGACCTCAAAGAAATGCGGGCCGATCCATCGCTGGAGTATTACGAGCGGCTTTTCGCTCAATGCTCCGAGATGATGCTCGCCATCCAGCGATTGCCGGTGCCCGTGATTGCGCGCGTGCAGGGAATCGCGACGGCCGCAGGTTGTCAGTTGGTCGCGATGTGCGATCTCGCAGTCGCGTCGAGCACCGCCCGGTTCGCCGTGAGCGGGGTAAACGTCGGCCTTTTCTGTTCCACACCCGGCGTGGCACTTTCACGAAATGTTTTGCGCAAGCAGGCGTTCGAAATGCTCGTCACCGGAGAATTCATCAGCGCGCAGGAGGCAAAGGCGCGTGGCTTGATCAACCGTGTCGCAGAACCCGAACAACTCGACGCCGAACTCGAGAAGCTTGTCGCGGCGATCATCAGCAAACCACGCGTCGCAGTCGCAATGGGAAAAGAATTTTTCTACCGCCAGGTCGAGCTGGGTATCGCAGCCGCGCATGACGCGGCGAGTCAAATCATGGCGTGCAACATGATGGACGAAGCAGCGCTTGAAGGCGTGCAAGCCTTCATCGAAAAACGCCCGCCTCGCTGGAACAAAGAATGACTCGGCGAATCGGCGAATCGGCGGCTGGTAGGGCTTGCACTCCCGTGCGAGCCGCGGCGTGCAGAGGACTGCCCGCCCTACCTTGACGCTTCAACAGTTTAACGACTCCGTGACTTTCACTCTTAAAGAACTGGCAGCGCTATCCGGCGGCGAACTAGTCGGCGATTCGACGCTGAACATCACAGGCGCAGCATCGCTCGGCGAAGCGACACAGGGAGAAATCAGCTTCTTCACAAATCGAAAATACATCGGCCTGCTGCGCAAAACCCGCGCATCGGCAATTTTTGTTCCTGCCGGATTTCTGCTGAACCGATCAATGCCGCGCAGATTCGCGTTTCCAATCCGACCAAGGCGTTCGAGCAGGTCGTGCTCAAATTCGCACCGAAGCCAATCACCTTCGCGCCCGGTACTCATCCCAGCGCGATCGTCGATCCAAGCGTTCAGCTCGGCGAGCGTGTTTCGATTCAGCCGCTGGCAGTAATCGAAGCCGGAGCAAAAATCGGCGACGACACGATCATTGGCGCGGGCAGCTACGTCGGACACGAGACGGTGATCGGGTCCGCGTGTCACATTTATCCGCATGTGACGATTCGCGAGCGAAGCCGGATTGGCTCGCGCGTAATCATTCACAGCGGCGCTGTGATCGGAGCTGACGGCTTTGGTTTCGAAATGGTCGATGGCCGCCACCAAAAAATTCAGCAGCTCGGGATTGTCCAAATCGACGACGACGTCGAGATCGGCGCGAACACAACTGTTGATCGCGCGCGGTTTGGCCGGACGTGGATCCAGCAAGGCGTGAAGATCGATAATCTGGTGCAGATCGCGCACAACGTCGTGATCGGCAAGAATACCGTCATCGCAGCGCAGACCGGAATTGCCGGCAGCGTCCAGATCGGTCAGCGTGTCCTAATTGGCGGTCAGGTTGGTATCATTGGGCATATCGAGATTGGCGATAACACCGCTATCGGTGCGCAAAGCGGTATCTCCAAGAATATTAGCGGCGGGGCATGGTGGGCGTCGCCCGCCGTGCCGCTTGCAGAAGCAAAGCAACAGATTGCCTGGGTTCGCCGGCTCGGGAAACTCTTCGCGCGAGTAAAAGAGATTGAGAAGAAGCTGGATTGTAGCGCGCTTACAGAAACCGTTGCAGCCTCGCTGCCCAAGCCCGTCATCCTGAGCGAAGCGAAGCAGAGTCGAAGGATCCGCTGAACTGCTCAACGGCTAGCCGCGAGATTCCTCGACTTCGCTCGGAATGACAGCATTCCGCTCGATCCTCGGCCGCGCACTCAGCAAGAAGTCCCCGCAACCCATCGGGCGAAATCGATTCCGCGCCGCACGCGTGCACGGTTTCGGCTTCCATCAAATCGGAAGTGGCAACCATAAGCTCAAAGCGTTTGGCGTACTTGCTGGCTAACCGCTCAATGATGGCATCGGCTGATTGCCCACTGCGCGAATAGAAAACCTGCACCTCCGCTGGCTCAGAAGTCGCCGTCGACCTTTTTGCCTTTGCCATCGAAAACGACGACGACGTGCACACCGGTCCAATCCTGATAATCGCGCAACTGCTTGAGCAACGCTTCGCGCGCCAGCGACGACCGGCGCGCGTGAAGTTTGCGCAGCTCCGGCCAGGCAAAAATAATGCTGTGTCCATCGACGATTAGATAACGCGCCCGCGATTGCATCGATATAATCTATGCGTGTTTCGCGTTGTAATGAATCGATGTCGTTCGAACTGCCGATATCTCGTCATTAACACCTCGCTTCAGCGAGGTGGCACGATGCACCGTATGCGCTCGCTAACCGCTTCAGCGGTTTTCCCTGAGCGGAGCAAAGCCGCTGAAGCGGCTGCGACATCTAAGGCCTTGCGACCACCTCGCTGAAGCGAGGTGTTAATGAGAATCGCTCACTCTGACGCTACGGATTCTTTCTGTGCCGGTTGTTTGGCTGGGGTCGGTCGGGTCGCAGCAACTCGCCGCGATGCGTTCTTGCGTCGCAAATACGCTACGGCGTCGCTTGCGCTTGATTCGTACCCGCAGCTGCTGTCCCATGGAATCTCTATGGATTGAAAATCGCAGAAACGCAATCGGCATTGAAACCGATCCTGCTTTTTCAACGAAGCCTTGTGGTCTTGGCTCGGCTCTCTCGGGAAAGGTGGACAGGATTCAAGAATCCTCGCCGTCCCTCTCCTTGCGAAGAAGAGGCGACTCCGGGCGTATTCGCAGTCGCTCCTTGGACAGCCGAACTGACAATTAAGCCGCACGGGTCTGCGTGCGGCCGTGGAAATCGTAATTGCTTTTTCACGAGATTCGTTGTTAAAAGGCACGCTTATGGCGCAAAGGAATCGGCGCTTTTTACGGTCACCCCCGGAAGCTTGAGCGGGCTGGCCGTGATTTTTCTATTGCTCGCGGCGTTTTTCGCTCTCCTGAACGGCCAGAAAGTGAAAGCGCTTCGCGCGGACGCCGCGACGCCGCGCGCGCCAGTGCCTGGCGAAAGTGAACGCGCCAACGGTGGAGCCACTGGAGCGCAACAACAGGGCAAAACCGCTGACACGGCAGATCGAGCCGCAAAAGCCGAAGCAGCGCTCGCCCAAGCGGAGAAAGAAAAAGCAGATCTCAAAGGCAAACTAGACGCCAGCCAGCAGGAAATTGCAGCGTTACGCCAACGCGCGGCGGGAATGCAAACGAACTCGAATCCGTCCGCGCCCGGCGCCCCAGCGCCAGCCGACAATGCGCAAAGCGCCGATTTGCAATCGCAAGTCGATGACCTTCGGCGTCAGCTCGATGGCGCTGAGAAAGAAAAAGCGTTGCTAGCTGAAAAACTCCAGGACGCACAACAGCGCCCGGCGCAGGTCAAAGAAGCTCCCAAAGCAGAAACAAGGAAAAGGCGTGAGACTGCGAGCGTCCAACGGCAAAGCAGCAGCAGTCATCGTGCGGGTGTGCACGGGACCGTGCTTGCGTACAATCAGGCTTATAATTTCGTGGTGTTAAATCTCGGCGCGCGCAATGGAGTGGAGCCGAACTCCGAAATGCTCGTTTTGCGAGACGGGACGTTGATTGGAAAAATTCGCATTTCTTCAGTTGAACCAGCCACTGCTATCGGCGATATCATGACCAACAGCTTGGCGCGCGGCGTCCAAGCTACAACCTGGAGACAGTGTGATTTATGCTGGCACAAGTCCTTAAGCTCCGAACAATCGTCGTTCCCGTTTTGCTCTGCGCATTCGTGGTCGCACTGACTTCATGCGCAACACAGAAGCAAACAGCCCTGGTCAGCGATCCTGACGATCATGGCGGATCCGCCATCCCGTGGAACAAGCAGGAACCATGGGAAAAAGGCGGGCAGTTCCAGGCCATGACCGACCGCCGCTAAGTGCACCGCCGGTGCATACAGATTTTCTCTGCAATTGAGTGCAGATTTCGGATCGCTTTAGATCGAAAACACGGCTCGCGGTGAAAGAAGCGACGTAAGAACGCCGTCGCACTCCCAAAAGCTTTCGCGAAAAGAAGTCGAAACTCGAAGCTACAGATCGTTCCCTGCCACAGAAAATGTCACCCTGCGGACCCGCCGGGAGGCTCAAGGCCCGCAGGGATTAGAGGGGACAGCTTTAGCATGTCGCTTCAAATGAAACGCCAGCCTGCGCAATCGCGACACGAAATGCTCGTGGCTTTTGTCTGTGTGAACTGTTTGGCCGTTGCCAATAGTTACGGCAGCCGGTTTTAGCGCCGAAGCTTTGCGCTCTTCCTCTGCCAGTCTTTTCCACTTTGGCGAGGATCTCATCCGTAGGCAGCACCCAGTCCATCGGAATGGAGTTGCACTGTTCCGTTGGACAACTGAGCCGCAGCGGACCGTTGCCGCGGGTTCCGCCAGCGACTTGATTTGCCGCCCCGTAATGAGATTGCCGCAAACCAGACAGTAACGTTTCTCGTCGAGTGAATGCCACTGCCGAAATTGATCGAGCCGGCGCAGCGCTTCGAGTTTTTCCTGATCCGACAATCTGATTGCAGTAGTTAACGTCACGGTTCTGGATATTACGTTCCCGCCAATTGATCGCACAATCGGGCGCACGGTGGATTCTGGTATCGGTGAAAACTGATCTTCGCGATACGAACGTCGGCTAAAGAAATTCACATCCAATCTCGCGGAGGCGCGCGTTATAGACGCGGATGAACAAAAACGGTCACACCCCTGTCAGCGCCGCTCCGTGAACTATGCAGGGAGGCGATCGAGCAAATGAAGGTTTATTGCGCGTCCCATCCCGGGAGCCCGTCCGCGGTGCGCCGCCCTCAACTGTTCTTCTGCAGCGATCTTTGATTGCACTGCTTCGGGCCCACTATCGAGGAGGGCATCGTAGGCATCGGGCCAACCGTCGCGGCAGCCCTCCGCGCATTCGGATGCGCAATACATGGGCCGGCGGGCGCCCGCCTAACGAGACAATCAAATCGTCGGACGAAAGCCGGCAGTAAGTAACCGTTCTGCATCGACTGTATCTCTGTTGACTCTGTTGCTTGATTTCAAGCACCTGTATGTCCTGCTGATACGTGGCCAACGACGCGTCCGACGGTAAACTGAAACGCCATGCTCGCGAAACTCTCGTTCCACTGCCGCCGCTGTTCAAAAACAGGAGATGGACGGAACTGATCTTGTCACAGCCATGCCCGAATTGTGGCTGCGAATTTAAAGCGCAACGAAGGGACAAAGGGATAGAACAACGGTGACGGGAGCAGTACAATCGTTATGGGCGACGCGGCAAAGTGGCGACGAGCAAACATCCAGACGCAAACTGCAACGAGCCGCGAAAGATTCGGACTGGGAACACACTCGACCCCAGACGAGTCTCTCCGTTGTGACGACCAACATGACAGGCTCCTGCTTTCAGCGCTCAAATACTGGGAGGTTGAGCGCGATCTGATTGAGGAACGTCTGGCTCACCAGCGAGGTCTGCGCGCGGCCGCTTCGTAGAGACATTGATATGCCGCCACGCTGTGGAGTGCGACCCGCGCGCTGCGATGTTTTTCGGAGTTGTCCCCCGCTTCGCGTGTTTTTCTATTAACTGTTGGTCATCAGAGACCGCGTTTCGTTTCAATCCCACCTGGTTGTATGACGCGGAAGCGCACTGGTAAATAACGTATAACGTATGGCGCAAGCGGCAGTAAAGGCAAAGCGATATCGAGAGCATCCCCTCGCGAATCGAGACGAGAGCGGCACGAAATCGTCGCGATTGAAGAGCGTTTTGAAGAAAGCTCCAGCGCTCAGAAGAGCGCTACCGGCACACTCTTCGATCTTGTGCCGGTCGCGGTTTACACGTGCGATGCAGACGGCGATCATTCAGAGAATACAATCGTCGCGCCGTTGAATTGTGGGGACGCGAACCCGGCCAAAATGGAGAAAAGCCGAGATTCTGCGGCTCCTACAAAATCTATTATCCCGACGGCCGTTACATGCCGCACAAAGAATGCCCTATGGCACGGCTGTTACGCGGCGAAAAACTGAAAGCGGAAGATTTGGAAATTATCGTCGAACGTCCGGATGGCGAGCGGAGACACGTGATTCCGGCTCCGCGAATTCTTACGAAACATTCACGGCAAAATCACCGGCGCAATCAATTCCCTTTTGACATCACCGAGCGCAAGCGCGCAGAGACGGCAGCCATGCGCCTGGCCGCGGTAGTTCAATCCTCCCAACGACGCGGTCGCGGCAAAAACTTTGAATGGAATCATCACCGATTGGAACCAAAGCGCCGAACGCATCTTTGGATACAAACCAAAAGAGATCATCGGCAAATCGGTCCTGACTCTGATTCCCAAAGACCGGCAAAGTGAAGAACAGGAGATTCTGAGAAGAATTCGCCATGGTGAATCATTGGATCACTACGAAACGGTTCGTCGCCGGAAGGATGGACAGTTGATCGATGTTTCGTTGACGATTTCGCCGATCAAAAGCCCGAAAGGCGAAATCGTCGGCGTTTCGAAAATTGCTCGCGATATCACCGAACCAAAAACAAACGGAACGACGCCTGGCTGAACAGGCGCGGCTCCTCGATTTGACCAACGACGCAATCATCGTCCGCGATCATCAAGACCGGGTCGTTTATTGGAACCGCGGCGCGGAGGAAATGTACGGCTTCTCGGCCAAAGAAGCGCTCGGAAAAATTACGCACGAGCTGCTACAGACGGCGCATCCGGAAAATTTAGAAAAGCATTCGAAAAAATTTGGAGCGCAATAATCGTTGGTCGGGTGAATTGGTTCATACCCGAAAGGACGGCGAAACTATTACCGTCTTTTCGCGGTGGACGCTGGACCGAGATGCGCGCGGACGACCGACGTCAATTCTCGAAACCAACACTGATGTCACCGCGCGCAAACGCGCAGAGCAACAACAGCGGGCACTCTATCAATTTGCTCAACTGCAACACATCGCCACCAACGTTGGCGAAATTCATGACGCGTCGCTGGACGCGATTCTTTCCGCTATGGACTGCCACCGCGCGTCGATTTTGCTTTTCGATAAAGAGAAGGTGATGCGCTTTGTCGCCTGGCGCGGTTTGTCAGAGAGATATCGCAAGGCGGTAGAAGGTCATTCGCCATGGAAACCGGATGCAAAAAGTCCCAAGCCCGTTTGCATTAACGATGTCGATATTGCCGATATTCCGAAGCCCCTGAAATCAACCATTCGAAGCGAAGGCATTCGCGCGGCTGCATTCATTCCGTTGGTCAGCAGCCAAAAATTGATCGGCAAATTCATGACCTATTATGACGCGCCACATGTGTTTACCGACGACGAGCTGAAACTGGCGACCACGATTGCCACCCAACTTGCGCAGGCGATTGAACACAAACGCGACGAAGAAGCATTGCGCGAATCGGAAGCGCGCTTGCGCGCAACCGTGGAGCAAGCGACGGCGGGCGTGGCACGCTGCGACACGAATGGTCGAATTGTCTTTGCCAATCGAACGCTCTGTAAGATGCTCGGTTACACAGAATCGGAGCTGATCGGCAAGAGCGTTGCGGACGTGACGTATCCGCGATGACCTGGAAAAAACCATGCGTCTCTTTCAGCGCATGATCCAGCTCGGCAAACCGTTCGAGATCGAAAAGCGTTATGTTCGCAAAGACGGCTCTGCTCCTGTGGGCGGACGTCAGCGCCAGCGCAGTGCGCGAACCGAACGGCAAGGCCCAATCGACCGTAGCGGTGATCGTCGATATCACCGCACGCAAGAAAGTCGAAGAAGCCCTGCAAAAATCGAACGAAGCGCTGGAACAGCTGGTGGATCAACGCACGAAAGCGTTGAGCGTGGCAAACGCCGAATTGAAAGGCGAGATCGAGCGTCGGAAGGGACTGGAGGGAGAAATCCTCTCGATGTCGCGACAGGGAGCAACAGCGGTTGGGTCAGGAATTGCACGATGGCCTTTGCCAGCATCTCACGGCGGTCGCATTCATGGCCCGCTCGATCGCGATGCGATTGAAGAACCACCGTGTGATCGACGCAGACCGATATCGAAAAAATCGCGCAACTGGTGAACGACGCCGCGACCGATACGCGCAACCTTTCCCGCGCCCTGCATCGGATGCGATGTCGACGCAGCCGGACTGGTCGACCGCATTGCAAGATTTGGTTGACCGGGAAATCTGGAGAACACCCTGCCGGCTGGAAGTCAAACCGTCATTTCGATATCGACGACGACACGGCCGCAGCGCACCTGCTATCGCATCGCGCGCGAAGCAGTCATCAACGCAAACAAGCATGCTCAAGCCCGGGAAATTGTCGTCAAACTGGAGAGAGTCGCGGCAAGGAATGGTTTTGCACGTAATCGATGACGGGGTCGGATGTTCGAATGAATCGAAAATTGAAGCAAGGCCTGGGCTTTCACATCATGAATTACCGCGCCCAACTGATGGGAGGCCGTTTGAAAATCGATTCTCCCAAAAGCAGGCGGCACACGTGTGTCCTGCTATTTGCCGAACCACGCGCCAGAGTCAGGCAAGACCGCAAGAAAACGGCCAGGTAAAGCAATCGGCTGCAAAATCTGCGAACAGCATCAGCCGCTGTCACCTAAATTTTCGACATCTAGAGCGGCCTGCCGAGCAGCGAACTCTTGAGTAAAGACGATCAAGGGAAGATCGACGCCTACCATGGAGCCACTCGTGCAGAACCAGCGAGCCGCAGCGAAACGATGAGCCTCGCGCGATCGACCAACAAGAATCCGCGATGCGATCCGCCGGAGGCGAAACGGCTCGTGATCGTGGATGATCACCCGCTGTTTCGCAAAGGGCTCGAAGAACTGATTCATTCCGATAGCGCGTTCGCCGTCTGCGGCGAGGCCGGCAACGCCTCTGAAGCGATGGAGGTGATCCGCAAGCTGCATCCCGATCTGGCGATTGTGGATCTCAGTTTGCCCGGCGCCAACGGCATCGAGCTGATCAAGAATATCCGCGCAGAATTTCCGAAGCTGCCGATTCTGGTGCTCTCGATGCACGACGAATCGCTCTACGCGTTGCGCGCGATGCGTGCCGGAGCCGACGGCTACGTGATGAAACACGAAGCGATGGCAAATGTGGTTCAGGCAATCCACGAAGTGTTTAACGGACGCCCGTATCTCAGCCCGGCCATGGCGGCGCAGGTCATCACGAAATTCGCGCATCGCCAGGCCGAAGGCGAAGTGGACGCCGTCGAGAGACTGAGCGACCGCGAACTGGAAATTCTCGAGCTGATCGGCAAAGGCAACGAAGTGCGTCAGATCGCAAAGCTGTTGCATCTCAGCCCCAAGACGGTGGAGACGCACCGAGCGCACATCAAAGACAAACTCGATCTGAAAAACTCGCGCGAAGTCGCCCGCTTCGCCCTGCAATGGCTGCAAGCCCGCGGGGCGTAACGTGCACAGCCAAACGGCGCGCAGAGGACTGCGCGCCAACCGGTGCGCGTGCATCTGATCCGTGGTAGGGCGCGTCACTCCGTGCGCGCCGGCGACTGCAACGCGTTCAACCTCCGGCCACGACCGTTACGCCACACTTTCACTTTGTTTCACGCTCAGCGGGCGCATATTTCGTTTGATGGCCACGACGACACGCGACGCAATTGAGGAACTGCTTCAGACTTATGGCGAGACCGGCGGAATAAATTATCTCGCCGCCGCCGCTACCCTCCCCTCGCGTCTGTCCATCGAAGCGGCCTGCACCGAGCTGATGAGCCTGATGTTTCCCGGTTTCCGCAGCGAAGCGCTCGTGAGCTCCGAAGATCTCGCCGACACCACGCGCATTCGCGTCAGACATTTGCACGCGCGACTCAAAACTGAAATTTGCAGAAGCCTCGGCAAAATTCCTCCGATGAAGCAACAGAAGCAAAAGCCGAAGAAGTATTGACGGAGTTTTTCAAGCAGTTGCCATCGGTGCGCCGCATGCTCTGGACGGATATCGATGCCGCTTACGAAGGCGACCCGGCCGCGACGACTTACGAGGAAATCATCCTCGCGTATCCGGCGCTGGAGGCGATCGCCATTTATCGAATGGCGCATCTGCTCTACGGAAAGGTGCCGCTGATTCCGCGCATCATGACCGAGTGGGCGCACAGCCGCACCGGGATCGATATTCATCCCGGCGCGCAGATCGGCTCGCATTTCTTCATCGACCACGGCACTGGCGTGGTCGTTGGCGAGACGACGCAAATCGGGTCGCACGTGAAACTTTACCAGGGCGTGTCGTTCATCGCCCGCTCGCTCGGGGCGGGACAGGGATTGCGCGGAAAAAACGCCACCCGACAATCGAAGACGGCGTCTGCATTTACGCCGGAACCACGATCATGGGCGGCGACACCGTGATTGGCGCGAATTCGACGATCGGCGCCAACGTTTTCCTGACAAAAAGCGTTCCACCGCATTCGCTCGTCTACTACGAAGAAAAGAAGTTCGTGTCGTGCCGAAACGAAAACACGAGCCCGAAACCGCACGCGATGAATTTCAGAAGTGAGCATCTGTAGCACGGCATCGCTGTGCTGCGTGGTGGCAGCTGGCGCGTCTCAGCGCGTCGCGAATCGTTTCACGAGCACGAGCATGAGCACGAGTAGGAGGAAGAGGAAGTATTGATGATCTATCTTGATTACAACGCCACCACACCGTTATGCGACGCAGCGCGCGAGGCGATGCTGCCGTATCTCGATCGCTATTTCGGCAATCCATCCAGTGTCCACGCCGCTGGCCGCGAAGCGCGCGCGGCTATTGACGATGCTCGCGACAAGCTCGGCGCGCTTCTGCACGCGAAACCGGGCGAAATCATCTTTACCGGCGGCGCAACCGAGTCATGCAATCTGGGCGTGCTCGGCCTGGCGCGATCTGCGATCTTCACGCGGCGGCCACATCATCTCGAACAAAGCCGAACATCACGCGGTGCTGAACGCAGCTCGAACACCTTGAGGATCGCAGAAGGTTTTGAAGTGACCTGGCTCAATGTTTCCAAAAGCGGAATGGTCGATCTCGATCAGCTCGCCGATTCAATTCGGCCTGACACCAAACTCGTCTCGATCATGACCGCGAATAACGAAACCGGCGTCGTCCAGCCGATGCGCGAAATTTCACGGATATGCCGCGAGCGCGGCGTGTTGCTTCACAGCGACATCGTCCAGGCGTTCGGCAAACTGGATATCGATGTCTCGTTAGTCGATGCCGGCAGTTTTGCCGCGCACAAATTTTACGGCCCGAAGGGAACGGGATTTCTGTTCTTGCGGAGCGGTTTGCCGATTCAGCCACTCATGTTCGGCGGCGCGCACGAAAATCAGCGGCGCCCCGGGACAGAAAACGTCGCCGGCGTCGCGGGAATGGCTGCGGCCGCCGAGTGGGTGTTGCGCGATCGCCGATGCGGAGAAGGCAACGCCAAGCGCAATTGCGTGATGATTTCTGGACAAGCATCGCAAAGCTTTTTCCAGACGCGCAGCAAAATGGCGACCCAGTTCATCGGCTCGCCAACACGCTCAACACAAGTTTCATCGGCGTTGATTCGGAAACGATGCTGATGGCGCTGGATTTGGAAGGCGTTTGCGCGTCGAGCGGTTCGGCCTGCATGGTTGGCTCGGTGAGGGCGTCGCATGTTTTGCTCGCCATGGGATTGCCAATGGAAAGCGCCAGATCGGCCATTCGTTTTTCGCTTGGCAGACGGACGACCGCGGAAGAAATCGCCAACTGCTGCCGATGCACTCGACCGAATCGCGAAGCGAACCAAAGACGCCCGCGAATATGCCCTCGCTTAGGCAGCTCGAGTTCGCGTTTCGTCACTGTAGCCGCGTCCCTGTGGGACGCGTCGCGCTTCGCAGCAGCGAAGCGGCTACAACAGCCAGCGATCTTGAAACAAAAGCTCGCCAGCTCTTGTGTTCGTTAGGCGCGAAACGAATCGCAACAGAACTTCGCGTCGAATGGAATTCCCGTCTCAAAACCGCCGCAGGCCGCGCTGATTATCGCCAGAAACTGATTTCGCTAAACCCGCGGCTGGTTGAGCATCCCGCGGAAATCGATCGCACGCTGCGTCACGAGCTTGCTCATATCCTCGCGCAATTTCGCGACAAAGTCGGCGACGGATTTCACCGCACGGACCCGAGTGGCAGCAGGCTTGTCGCGATTTGGGAATCGCAGACGAGAAGCGCTGTCATACGTTGCCGTTTCCGGCGAAGCGTTATGCGCCGCGTTTCATCTACCGTTGCCCGAATTGCCGGCGCGATTTCCCTCGCGTGCGCAAGATCAAACGCACAGTCGCCTGTCTGGCCTGTTGCCGCGCGCATAACGGCGGCGAGTTCGATGTTCGTTTTCGGTTGAAGCTGCTGACAGTGTAGCGGCGTTTGTGTCAAACGCCGGGCGCTCGCCGCGGCGAGCGCCTCTACAACTCTTTGTCCTCGCCCTTTGTGTTTTTCTCGCCGCGCAATTTCGCCTGGATAAACATGTCGATGTCGCCATCCATCACGGCTTGCACGTTGCTCGTCTCGGCGCCGGTGCGGTGGTCTTTCACCATTTGATATGGCTGAAACACGTACGAGCGAATTTGATTTCCCCACGCGATCTCGCCTTTCTCGCCGTATTGCCGCTCTATCTCGGCGCGTTTCTTGTCTTCTTCGAGCTGATAAAGTTTCGCTTTCAACATTTTCATCGCCAGCTCGCGGTTGCGTCCCTGGCTGCGCTCAGCCTGGCAGGCCACGACGATTCCACTCGGTTTGTGCAAGATCCGCACCGCAGTTTCGACCTTGTTCACGTTCTGTCCGCCTTTGCCGCCGCTGCGAAACGTGCCGATCTCGAGATCGGCCGGATTAATTTCAATCGGCGCAGTGTCGGCGATTTCGGGCACAACGTCGACACTCGCGAATGACGTGTGCCGCCGTTTATTCGCGTCAAACGGCGAGATGCGCACAAGCCGGTGCACGCCGCGCTCGGTTTGCAGATGTCCGTAGCCGTACTCGCCTGTTACGAGCAAAGTCACCGATTTGATTCCGACTTCTTCGCCCTGCTGAATGTCCACGGTTTGCGATTTGAAACCGCTGCGCTCGATCCAGCGCTGATACATCCGAAGCAACATGTCGGCCCAGTCGCACGATTCGGTCCCGCCGGCGCCGGAATGAATCGTCACAAACGCGTTGGCGCGATCGTTTTCGCCGGACAAGAAACTGGCGCAGCTCGAACTCGTCCAGCGTGTGAGCCAGACGGTCGTGTTCGGTCGCCACTTCTTTCTCCGCCTGCGCGCGATGCGCCGGATCGCTTTCTTCCGCAGCGAGTTCTTGCAGCGCGCCGAAATCTTCGATCTCGCGTTCCAATTGTTGGAACGGATTGATCAGCGAACGCAATCGCGAAACTTCCTCGACATCAGCCTGGGCGCGCTCCCGATTCGACCAGAAATCGGGCGCAGCCATTCGCGCTTCAATTACAGCTAGATTTTTCTGAAGCTGCTCGACGTCAAAGAAACCTCCGCAATTCGCGCACGCGCGACTTCAGATCCTCAGCATCTGGAATGGAGATTTCCGTTGGCATGAGGAAACATAGTTTGACTCGGTGCTATGCGCAAAGGTGCGGCGTTGTGTCAAGCGGCCGGATCTAGAGCAGGCGCTCGCCGCGGCGAGCGCCTCTACACCTACTTGCGCGCGGGAGCGACGGGCTTTGCCTTCGCGCGCGCGGTTTCGAGGCGAAAAATTGTTTCGCCTTCCTTCATCAAATCAAGGCGATCGCGAGCGATCGTTTCGAGATAGCTCACGTCTGTCTTGAGCAGAGTGACCTCGCGGGTCTGGCGCGCCAGCAAATTCTGTTGCTCGCTAACCTGTTGCTGGAGGTTGTCGATCTCCGTGCGGCTCTGCATCAGTTTCTTATACGGCGGCACGAACAGGCTCACGATGACAAGCCAGATGGCGATGATCAGCAGGACGAGGAGAATGCGGTTAAGTCGCTGCCAGACGGTGGCTTCGCGACGCGCGCGGAAATCAGCGTAACCGTGCTCCACTTCAGCGGAGTGTAGCGCCGTACACGGCTTTGTCACCAAGTTCTTCTTCGATCCGCAACAACTGGTTGTAGCTTGGCCACGCGGTCGCTCCGGCATGGCGCACCGGTCTTGATCTGGCCGGCGTTTGTCCCTACCGCGATATCGGCAATGGTCGTGTCCTCGGTTTCACCCGAGCGATGACTGATCACCGTCGTGTAATTATTTTTCTTTGCCACGTCGATCGTTGCCAGCGTTTCCGTCAGCGTGCCGATCTGATTTACCTTGATAAGAATGGAATTCGCCACGTGCTCGGCAATTCCTTTCTGAAGAAATTTCACGTTCGTGACGAAAAGATCGTCGCCGACCAGTTGAATCTTCGAGCCGAGTTTTTCTGTCAATTTTTTCCAGCCGTCCCAATCGTTCTCCGCGCAACCGTCTTCGATGGAGATGATCGGAAATCGCGCGCAAAGCTCGGCGTAGTAATCGACCAATTCTTCAGCGGTCTTTTCTGCGCCATCCGATTTCTTGAAAACGTAGAGGTTCTTGTCGCTGTCGTAGAATTCCGACGCAGCGGGATCGAGCGCGATGAAGATCTGTTCGCCCAGCTTGTAACCCGCCTTCTCGACGGCCGCGGAAATCGATTCCAACGCGTCTTCAGCGGAATCGAGCTGCGGCGCAAATCCACCTTCGTCGCCAATGGCCGTGGAAAGATGCCGCGCCTTCAAAACAGATTTGAGCGCGTGATACACTTCCGTGCCGTAACGCAACGCTTCCGAGAAACTCGGCGCGCCGCGGGCACGACCATGAATTCCTGAAAATCGATCGGCGCATCCGAGTGCGCGCCGCCGTTCAGGATGTTCATCATTGGCACTGGAAGCACTCCGCGCTTCAGGTCCGCCGAGATATCGGAACAGCGGTAGGTTTTCAGCGGCCGCGGCCGCACGGGCGACTGCCAGAGAAACAGCCAAGCGTCGCATTGGCGCCGAGATTTCTTTTGGTCGGCGTACCGTCAAGTTCGATCAGTTTCTTATCGATGTTCGCCTGGTCTCGCGCATCCAGTCCCTTGAGAATCGGCGCAATCTTCTGGTTTACATTGGCAACCGCTTTTCTCACGCTTTTGCCGCCGAAGCGGCTTTTGTCGCCGTCGCGCAATTCCAATGCTTCATGTTCGCCTGTGCTCGCCCCGCTGGGAACGGCCGCTCGTCCAAGCGCGCCGCTTTCGACCCGCACATCCGCTTCGATCGTCGGATTGCCGCGTGAATCCAAAATTTCGCGGGCGTGAATGTGGGTAATGCTGCTGCTCGCCATAAGTCCTGTGCGGATTAGAACAGCTTTGGCTTCACGAGGCAAATCCGTATCGGTCAAATCAGTATGGAGAGGGCCGGAAGGAACCGGCTGGGGGCATGAGAGATTCCGATTGGCAATTTCGTTAAGGCACGCATAATCTTCGCGATGATTCGTTTGCTTGCACCGTCCATGCTTGCCTTGGTTGCTGCTATTTCCGCAGCGGCAGCCGAGGAGGGGCAACATCTGTCGTCGGATCAAATGGCAAAAGCTGTCAAGAGCGATTCGATCACTGTCCCGACACCGGGCGAGCTGTTCGCTGCCCTCGGGAAATCGGGAAAAATAAACTGGTCAGCTCAATACCGCGCCCCAATTCCTATGACCTACGCCAATCGCGCGCAGATCGCCCTCAACCTCGGCGGTTTGATAGCCGACGGATTCATCGCCGTGGAAGCGAAGGACGGTCAGCAGGTGAAGAATATCGGCTCGGACATCATGAAGCTCGGAAAGGCGCTGGGAGTAAGCGAGCAACTGCTTAGTCGCGGCAACAGCATCAATGAATTTGCCGAGAACAATGAATGGGACACGCTCCAGGAGGAATTGGAAGCGACGCAAAACGAGGTGAAATCCTCAATGCAATCGCATGCCGACCAGGACCTGGTCATCCTTGTTACTCTTGGCGGGTGGATCCGCGGAACGCAGGTGGTCACCGGCGCGATTATGAAGAATTATAACGAGTCCGCCGCAAAGGTTCTGCGCGAACCGGCACTGGTTCACTTCATGCAGTCAAAGCTGAATGCAATTTCGCCTGAATTACGTCAGGAACCGCTGGTCAAAGATGTAAGCGAACAACTGACGGCAATTGAAAAACTCGTTTCGTTTCCGGAAGGAAAGGCGCCGACCGCGGAAGACGTGAAAAACTCAATGAGGCGGTCGGCAAACTGATGACAAAAATAGAGAGCAAGGAGTCGCCCAAATGAAATATTGCCTGCGGTTTTTCGTTTTGATTTTTGCGCTGAGCGCGAGCGTTGTTCTCCGCGCAGACACAGACGCTGAAGTGAGTGCGCGCAAAGACGCACTCGAGCTTGCGGGAGCATTTGGAAATGACGGGTTCAAGATTCGAGATGGACATTCGTGCGGCGTGCTTAAGCCACACGATCATGCCCTGATCGCGGTGAACCTTTATGCCGGAAATCAGTATTGGTTTTCTGTGGGCACGGCGGAGCCGCTAAAAAAGTTGGCGTCAGCCTTTATGACGAAACCGGAAAGCAAATGACCACAGAAAATTTCAGCAACGAGGACAAAGCGGCGGCCGGCTTCGCGCCGGAGAACAGCGGCCAGTCAGCTTTGTATCCGTCGATTCGGTTGAGGACCAGGAAGGTAGTTTCTGTCTCGTCTATTCGTATAAATAGACGATGCCCGGGTTCTATCTTGGAGCAGGTGATGATCTCGCTTCAGGTGTTTTATGAAGGTCACGTCCAGGGCGTCGGGTTCCGTTTCACTGTGCGCCACATCGCCAAAGGCTTTGACGTGACCGGTTGGGTGCGCAACCTGCCGGACGGTCGCGTAGAACTTCAGGTTACAGGTGATGAGGAGGAGATACGCGCGTTTCTCGATCAGGTCGCTCAAAGCGAACTTCACTCGCTCATTCGCGAACAAACCGAGAACAAGTTGAACGAACCAGTCGCTGCGCGCGGCTTTGAGATTCGCCATGACTAATCCGGCCGTCGCCGTTCACGGACTGACCAAAATTTTTCCTGTTCCGTTTCATCCTACTCGCCGGGTTGTCGCGGTAAAGGACCTCAGCCTCCGCATCGAACCTGGCGAAGTGTACGGATTGCTCGGACCGAACGGTTCCGGCAAGAGCACCACACTGAAGATTATTCTCGGCCTGGTATCGCCAACACGCGGCCGCACCGAAATTTTTGGACGAGACAGTCGCCTCGTCGAAAGCCGCGAAGCAGTTGGTTTCCTCCCCGAGAACCCGTATTTCTACAAATATCTCAGCGGCGCGGAAACGCTGCGTTTTTTGGACGCCTTTGCGGAATGACAGGCGCAACATTGAAGAGCCGTGTAAACGAACTGCTCGATCTTGTTGGGCTAAACAAGGCGCGCGACCGCCGGTTGGGCACGTATTCCAAGGGAATGCTGCAACGCATCGGGCTGGCACAAGCATTGATTCATGATCCACGCTTGGTGGTCCTGGATGAACCGACGGCTGGCGTTGATCCGGCGGGCTCGCGCGAAATTCGCGATTTGATCATGGACCTGAAGCGCCGCGGAATCACGGTGCTGCTCTCGTCGCATTTGCTGGCGCAAGCGCAGGAAATTTGCGACCGCATCGGGATTCTCGCCGATGGCGTGCTGGTGCGTGAAGGCCGTTTGCAGGAATTAATCGCAATCGAAAATCAGACCGAGCTTGTGATCGCCGATGCTTCCGATGATCTCGTGCAAGAGATTGAATCGTTCATCAGCCGGTCAAACGCCAAATTGATCGAGCGGCGAAAATCGACCACCACGCTGGAAAGATTGTTCCTGGAATCGACCGGAGGGAACGACAAAAGCTCAACTCGCGAGTGACGAACTAACAAAACAGAAATGACAGACGGCGAAACCGCTTCAACGCTTCAACCATTCAACGCTTCAACGATTCCGGAGCGTCACCGCGCCTTCTCCCTGTCGCGCATTCTCGCCATCACCAGCAACACGCTGACTGAGCTGACGCGCCTGAAGGTTTTTACGTGCTGCTGGTGTTCGGGCTGCTGTTGATCGGCAGCTCGATTTTCATGGCGCAATTCTCTTTCCAACAGGAATTCCAAATCCTGAAGGACGTCTCGTTAGGCGCGATCTCAATGTTCACTTCGCTCCTGGCAATCGTCGCCACGTCGCGAATGCTGCCGCGGGACATCGAAGACCGCACGGTTTATACCATTCTCGCCAAGCCGGTGCCGCGTTTCGAATACGTTGTCGGTAAAATTGCCGGAGTTCTTCTGTTGCTGGCGATCAGCACTCTGGTGATGGTCGCGGCGTTCCTGGCCGTGCTGTACATGCGCGAGCAGGCAGTGCTGCAGGCTACCGCGAAACAAATGGCCAGCGCGCCGCCGGACCAACTCGCCGATGCGCTGCGCGCCGTTCGCGCCTCCGCGTTCAACGTCAATCTTGTTCCCGGAATCATCATCATTTTCCTCAAAGCGTGCCTGCTCACAGCCCTAACGCTGTTTGTTTCTACCTTCGCCACCTCAACGATCTTCACCATCGTGGTGATGGTTTTTATTTATTTCATCGGACACTTGGAAGCTACTGCGCGCGAGTATTGGCTCGCCGTACACGGCGGCGGTTTAGTCACACGCGTTTGTCTTGCGATCGTGGCGCTGCTCTTTCCCGATCTGCAGGCTTTCAATCTGGTGGATGACATCATCGCTGGCACCGCCATTTCGATGGCAGTATTCACCAAGACTGCGCTGCTCGGCGTTTTCTACACCGTGATCTACACGTTACTCGCGGTTTTTGTGTTTTACGGAAAAGAATTATGACGCGAGGCCTGATCGCGCTGGCGGTGTTGATCGTGATGGGCCTGCTCAAATTGCCGGTCGAACGCGATCTCGCGGCTCTTCACCGGCAGGAACATTTCCGCGGCGTCGAATTCAATCTCGATCTTCGCGAAAAACTCGGGCAACTCGGATTCATCGCCGCTCTGAGCGGGTTTCGAGCCATTGTCGCCGATGCTCTTTTCATCCAGGCGCATGCGGCTTGGGAAAACACTCAATGGGGCCGAATGCTGTTGTTATTTCGACAAATCACAACGCTCCAACCACGGGTGCTCCTGTTTTGGGACACAGCCGCGTGGCACATGGCATGGAACGCGAGCGTAGCGGCGATGAACGATACCAACCAGCCGCGTCAGGCGCTGCGAGTCAAAGCGCAGCGCGAATATTTCGCGCTCGGCAAAGATTTCCTCGAGCGCGGAATTAAAAATAATCCCGATCGCCCGGAGCTCTACGAAGCGCTTGCACGACTGTACAGGAAAAATACAAAGATCACGAGCGCGCCGCCGAATATTATGCCAAGGCAGCGACGTTGCCGGAAGCAGCGCCGTGGGACCGGCGTTTCTCGGCGTACGAGCTTTCGTATTGCGAGGGTCGCGAGCGCGAAGCATATGAGCGCCTGCGCAGCCTCTACGATGAGGGCGAGAAGGAACGGCTGCCGACGTTAATCAAGCGGCTGAAATTCCTCGAAGACAAACTCGCGATTCCGGAGGACCAACGAATTCCTGATAAGCTGCTCAAACGTTAAGCGATTCAATCACTGAATTCCTTAGGTCAGTAGCGGCTACAAAATTCATTTCACGCACCAAAACGTTGGTGCGTCCGCGTTCTTCCGTTGTAACGTTCTGACTTTTCGGTGGTCTAACGGGGTCCCAATGCGGTTCGCCATTTTCAGTGACATTCATTCCAATCTCGAAGCGCTTGAAGCCGTGATGGCGGACGCGCGTCAACGTAGATGCACGCACTTCGTCTGTCTGGGCGACGTCGTCGGTTACAACGCAAATCCGGGTGAATGCATCCAGCTTGTCCGCGAGCTCGATTGCCCGGCGGTGAAAGGCAACCACGACGAGCAAGCAACGTTTCCCGCGTCATCGGAACGTTTCAACGAGCTCGCCGAACGCGCCATCGAGTGGACGCGCGAACGTTTGAATGAGCAGGACAGAGAATGGCTGCGCGGCCTGCCGTTGCAGCAACGGGTTCACGATTTTACAATCGTGCACGCCACCCTCGATACGCCCGGGCAATGGGGCTACGTGTTCAATAATCTCGACGCCGTCGCGAGTTTTACGTATCAGCGGACAACCGTCTGTTTTTTCGGCCACACGCATGTGCCGATGGTATTTGTGCGCGATGACGGCGTCCGGCGTCAGAACTCCGAGCACATTCGTATTGAGCCTGGCAAAAATATTTCATCAACGCCGGCAGCGTGGGCCAACCGCGTGACGGAAACTGGCGCGCCGGATATTGTATTTACGACGTCGAGAACAACCTCGTCGAACTGTTGCGAGTAAAATACGATCTCGCCACCGCGCAGAAGAAAATCACGAAGGCTGGTCTGCCGCGGCTCCTTGCCGAGCGGCTTGCGATGGGACGCTGAAGACAAAAGAAATCAGCGGTAGGGCGCGTCGCGCAGCTTGCGCGGTGCGAGCGCGCGCGTGACGTGAAATGTGAACGGCGCGCAGAGGACTGCCCGCCCTACCGACGATCTTTCGCTCGCTCTCGGAGAATAAAGTCTGCAACCGGCAAATCGCGCGGGTAAGTGATTTTGAAATTAAAGTCGTCGTTGAGGACGAGAGCGATTTTGTGGCCGAGTCGCTCGACTGCTGAGACTTCGTCGGTTACGGAAGCGTTTTCCGCATAAACATCGCGGTAGGCATCCTCAATCAATTTCCGCTCGAAAATCTGTGGCGTTTGCATCGCGTACAGCTGATGCCGATCGACCGAACCGACGACCAAAAGATCGGCATCCGCGCGTTTTAACGTGTCGTTGACTGGTTGCGCCAAAGCGGCTGCGCCATGGACGCGGCACTGCTCGAACGCGCGTTCGATTTGTTCCGGAGTAATCAGCGGACGCGCCGCGTCGTGCACGGCGACATATTTCGCGTCGCGATCGATGCGATCCAAGCCAGCCCGAACAGAATCCTGTCGACGTTCGCCGCCGGGGACAATCGCGCGGATTTTTTGAATCCTGCACCTGAAGCGATTTTTCTGATTTCATCATGCCATTGTTCACGCGCCACGACTACGATTTCGCTAATGGAAGTCGCGCGCTCGAACGCGCGGATTGCGTGAGCGATCACCGGTTCGCCCGCGATTACGGCAAACAATTTATCGAACCCCATGCGCTGGCTGCTGCCGCCGGCTACAATGATGGCGCTTAGCATGGCGTAAAGAAACGTCTAACGCTCAACGTCGCAACGTCCAATCGTCGAAGTCAGAATGCAGCCATTCGCGCGTTGGGCGTTGAGCGTTGAGCGTCTGAGCGTTTTCACTCACGTTAAGCTGTTTTTGCACTTCCGCGCTAAGCGTTTTACCATCGGCGCGACCGCCTGCCTTCGCCTGCAACGCTTTCATCACCGCGCCCATTTGCGCTTTGGATGTGGCGCCGAGTTCAGCAATGGTTTCGCGCACGACTTTCGCCAGTTCGTCCGGGCTCATCCCTTGTGGCAGAGTAAGTGTTCAAAATCGCCAACTCTTCTTTTTCCTTGTCAGCCAATTCCGCGCGGCCGCCTTTTTCAAAACTTTCGATCGAATCCTGGCGCTGCTTCGCTTGCTTGCGAATGACCTGAACGGCTTCAGCGTCACTGAGTTCGGCCTCCGCGTCGGATTTTGCGATCGCCGCGTATTTCAATGCCGATTTAAGCATGCGCAGCACGCCCAGTTTCGTTGCGTCTTTGGCGCGCATCGCCTCCTTCAGATCCGAGTCCACACGCTGTTGCAGTGTCATGCGGCACAATTACGACGACCAAACGCAATTGTCGATGTTGTAGCCGTCGCCCTGTGGGCGACGATTCCAGGCACACTGAATTGACGCTTCGCACAGCGAAGCGGCTACAGCGCTTCACCGCACTTGCGAACCGATTCGGCGTCACCAACGGACATAACGCTGATGTCACGGTTCGTGCGTTTCAATAAACCTGCGAGCACGTTGCCCGGGCCGAGCTCAATGAAAAATCACAGCCAAGGTGGATAAGGCGCTGCATACAATCTGTCCACCGCACGGTTCCGGTCACTTGATCGCGGAGAGTCTCCCGGATTTCCTCAGGCGTTTTTACTTCTTCGCCGGTCACGTTGCTGATCACTGGGAAACGCGGCGCTTGCATCGGCACATCGGCAAGCACTTTCTCCAATTTCACATAGGCACTTTCCATGAGACGCGAATGATATGCGCCGGCAACATTGAGCATCATCGCGCGGCCTATGCCGTGTTCCTTCGCAACACCGACAGCGGTTTCCACATTCGCCAACTCGCCGGAAATGACGATCTGATTAGGCGCATTGATGTTGGCGATATCGACATCTTCATCCGCGGCGAGCCGGCGCACATCGTTTTCCAAGCCACCAATCATAGCCGCCATCCCGCCTTGCGTTGTTGCGCACGCTTCGTCCATGAATTCGCCGCGCTTTTGCACAAGCTTGAGACCGGTCGCAAAATCGAAGGTGCCCGCCGCTGCGTGCGCGGTGATTTCCCTAACGACAGGCCGGCCGCGCCGCCGACTTCAAACTCGCCGAAGACCTCGCGCAACGCTGCCAGCGCCGCCAGCGCGTGAACGTAAAGCGCCGGCTGACAATTTGAAGTCTTGGTCAATTCCTCCATCGGTCCGTTCCAGGCGATGTCGCACAAGTTTCGACCGAGAATTTCATCGGCCTGACGAAACAAATCCGCTGCGACAGGAAATTGCTCGGCGAGATCGCGTCCCATTCCGACGCATTGCGCGCCCTGACCGGCGAAAAGTAGTGCGATTTTTTTGGCATACGGGGACGTAGTTAATCGTGTTTCGCCCCGAGCGCGAGCGCCTTCTGGGGAGCGCACGCCTGCGGCGTGCTGGTTGCGGCATTCTGCCGCAGCGAACTTCTCCGTTGCCACCAGCTGAATTCAGCTTCGTGGCAACAGCAAAGTTCGCTGATGGCAGAATGCCATCGCCAGCACGCTACAAGCGTGCGCTCCCCAGAAATCGCTTGCGGAACAAAGTTCCACTCGCCAGCGTAAATCTTACCGGAACGTTGTAACTTCTTCGTCCATGCCATTCACGACGCGCGAGATCGAATCACCGGACCCGGTTACGCGGGTGGCCGCGGCCGACGCGGCACTACGCGAGCCGGGGCAGGACGATATCGGCGAGAAGATGGTGCTCAACATGGGGCCGTCGCATCCAGCTACGCACGGCGTTTTGCGGCTCGTGCTGGAGCTCGATGGCGAGATCATCACCAAAGCCACGCCGGATATCGGTTTTCTCCATCGCGGCGACGAGAAGATCGCCGAGAACATGCAATACAACCAGTTCGTGCCGTATACCGACCGGCTCGATTATCTCGCGCCGCTCTCGAATAACGTGGCCTACGCGCTCGCGGTTGAAAAATTGATGGGCTGGGACATTCCGCCGCGCGGAAAAGCGATCCGCACGATTTGCTGCGAAACATCGCGCATTTCCTCGCATCTCCTCGGGCTCGGCGCGATGGCGCTCGATCTCGGCGCGATGTCGGTCTTTCTCTACACCTTCACCGAGCGCGAAAAACTCTATAACCTGTTTCGAGCTCTTGACCGGCGCCCGGTTCACCACATCCTACACCCGCGTCGGCGGACAAATCCGCGATCTTCCGGAAAGCTTTATCCCGCAACTCAAAAATTCCTCGACGACTTTGGCCCGAGTCTCGACGAATGCGACAGGTTGCTGACCCGGAACAAGATTTTTGTCGATCGCACAAAAGACGTCGGCGTCATCACGAAGGAGCGCGCGATCGCGTATGCGATTTCCGGGCCGAACCTGCGGGGAAGTGGAATCGAACACGATTTGCGCCGCAAACATCCGTATCTCGACTACGACCAGTACGATTTCGACGTGGTCATCGGCAGCGCAGGCGATTGTTACGATCGTTATCTGGTGCGAGTCGAGGAGATGCGTCAGAGCGCGCGAATTTTGCGGCAGGTCATCGATAAACTGCCCAGCGGTCCGATCAATGTTTCGAACTGGAAAAACATGACCCCGCCGAAATCGCGAGTGATGACAAAGATGGAAGAGTTAATTCATCATTTCATCGTGGTAACCGAAGGGCTCGATGCGCCGCCGGGCGAAGTCTATTTCGGAGCCGAAAATCCCAAGGGCGAGCTTGGCTTTTACATCAACAGCAGAGGCGGCGGCGTTCCGTATCGGTTGAAAATTCGCGCGCCGTCGTTCGTGAACCTCAGTATCCTGCCGGAACTTTTGCCCGGTTGCCTGGTTAGTGACGTGCCCGCCGTGCTCGGCAGTCTGGACTTCGTGATGGGCGAATGCGATAGATGATCCGCATGCGATCGCTCCGACGGATGAATGCCGTGTCGCAAATGGTGTCGCGATTCATCCTCGTGCTCATGCTCGTGCTCATGCTCGATAGCTGCATCGGCAAGCGAATCACCAAGGCGAACGTGGATCAGGTCACGGAAGGCATGTCGAAGAAGCAGGTGGAATCGATCTTGGGTCAGCCTACTTCGTCGAAAACTGAGGACCCGACGATTATGAAGCAAACGACGTACGTTTATCGTCAGGGCAAAGACACGGTCACGATCGTTTTCAAGGACGACAAAGTGCAGTCGAAGGACAGCACACTCTCCGATTGATCCGCTGTGAGGCAGACAATCCTGTCTGCCCCAGACTCGCAGGCAGGATTGCCTGCGTCACGCATCATTCCGCTGAGGACAGCGGACTCTACAGCACGAAACGCGATTTGCCGCGTATCACTGCGCTGGTTTAGGTTCAACGATGGCAGACGCGACGCGCATCCAAATTCCCGCCGAACTGGAGCGGAAAATGGACGAGGCGATTGCGCGTTATCCGAGCGAACACCGTCGAAGCGCGGCGATGCCGCTGTTGCATTTGTGGCAGGAACACTTCGGGTTCATCAGCGACGAAGCCATCTTCTGGATCGCGGAAAAACTCGGCCTGCAACCGATCAACATTCTCGAGGTGGTCACGTTTTATCCAATGTTCCGCCAGCATCCGGCCGGGAAAACGCATATCCGGATCTGCCGCACGCTCAGTTGCGCGATGGCGGGTGGATTGGAAGTGATGGAAAATTTGTGCGCGAGTCTGGGAATCCAGCGCCCGAGTGATGGTGAAGAAACGCATAATCCGATCGCGGTCAGCGCGGACGGAACTTACAGCGTCGAATTTGTTGAGTGTCTGGCCAGCTGCCACACCGCGCCAGTGTGCATGATTGGCGAACGAACTGCACGAGAAGGTCGATCCAAATTCCGCTGCCGGATCTGTGCGGTCTCGCAATCCGCACGATCGGCGAATCGGCGATCGCCGCACCTGGCGTGGCCGCCGCATCCTTTGGAACACCGCTTGGTTTACAAGAATATCGGGCGCCCCGGTTGGACGAGCGACATCGAGTGTTACCTGCGCGACGGCGGTTACGAACAATTAAAGCAAGCGTTGACTCTGTCGCGCGATGACATCGTCAACAAAGTCAAAAACTCGGGACTCCGCGGCCGCGGCGGGGCGGGGTTCTCCTGCGGTTTGAAATGGAGCTTTATCAAGCCGGACGAAAAGCGGCCGGTGTATTTGATCTGCAACGCCGACGAATCCGAGCCGGGCACATTCAAAGACCGCTACATCATTCACGAAGATCCGCACCAGTTGCTCGAAGGAATGTTGATCTCGTGTTATGCGCTCAATGCGCACACCGCGTACATCTACATCCGCGGAGAATTCCCGGAGGGCGCGAAAATCCTCGAACGCGCGATCGAGGAAGCGCGGCAACACAATTTCCTTGGCAAAAACATTCTCGGGTCCGGATTCGACGTTGAGTTCTACATTCACCGCGGCGCGGGCGCCTACATTTGCGGCGAGGAAACGGGTCTAATCGAATCGCTCGAGGGAAAGCGCGGTTATCCGCGGATCAAGCCGCCGTATTTTCCCGCGGTGCTCGGTCTCTACATGTGTCCGACCATCGTCAACAACGTCGAGACGCTCTGTAACATTAAACATATCATCGCCATGGGCGGCGCGGAGTATGCGCGCCTCGGCCGGCCTAACAACACAGGCACGCGAGTTCTCTGCGTCAGCGGCGACGTGCAGCGTCCAGGCTACTTCGAAGTCGAAGTCGGCGCCGTTACGATGGGCCAGCTGATTTACGAGATGGCCGGCGGCTTGCGACCGGGCCGAAAACTAAAAGCCGTTATTCCGGGCGGCAGCTCCGCGAAAGTGTTGCGCGCCGATGAGCGCTTCAAGCTGAAAGAAAGACAGGCCGACGGCTCGACAATTGAACGCGAAATGTCAATCGACGATATCCCGATGGATTTCGATTCACTGGCAGCCGCAGGTTCGATGGCGGGTTCCGGCGGCGTGATCGTGCTGGATGATTCGCGCGACATGGTTTGGGCGCTGAACAACATCAACAAGTTTTACGCGCACGAGAGCTGCGGCCAATGCACACCCTGCCGGGAAGGCTCGCTTTGGATGCAAAAATCACCGACCGCATGCTGCGCGGCGGCGGCGTGGTGGAAGATCCGAAAACACTGAAAACGATTGGCGACAACATCGCGGGGCGCACCATTTGCGCATTTGGCGAAGCCTGCGCGTGGCCGACGCAAAGTTTTGTCGAAAAATTCCCGGAAGAATTTGCGACGCGCGCCCAAAACCCGTTCCCCCACCCCTCCCGCCCGAATACACATCCGAAGAATTGATCGAGGAAGAATCGATTCCCACCGTCCCCATGGCCCACGACCCCGGCTGGGAAAAAGCCGGCGCGAAAGGAACGATTTGATATGTCTGAGGAAAGCAGGAAAGCAGGAACATTGTTGAGGGACTCAGAAATCACTGAATCAATCATTGCTGCAGCCATCGCCGTGCATCGCGAACTTGGACCAGGCTTTCTAGAATCAGTTTACGAGCAGGCGCTCGCAGTTGAATTTGCTATCCGTGGAATTGCGTTTGTGCGGCAACAAGCCATCCCGCTGTTCTATCGCGACCATCAAATCGGCGAGCACCGACTTGATTTTGTCGTCGAAGGCAAAATTGTCGTCGAACTGAAGGCTGTTGAGGCATTGGAAAACGTCCACTTCGCGATTGTCCGCAGCTACCTTAAAGCTGCCGGTTTATCGGACGGACTGATCTTAAATTTTGCGTCCATGCCGTTGACCGTAAAACGAGTTCGTCGCGAGCGAGGCTTTGAGAACACGGATCTGACAACTGTAAGAATTTCCTGCGTTCCTGCTTTCCATTCAGATATGCCTAACGAATCTCCAGTTCCAATGTTCAACGTCCAGATCGATGGCGTCTGGCATCAGTTTCCGAAGGGCACGCGGGTGATCGAGGCGTGCGAGCAGGTTGGCGTTTTCGTGCCGCGGTATTGCTATCACAAAAGCTTAGCTCGCCGGGCAATTGCCGGATGTGTTTGATCGAAATGGGATTTCCGAGGCTCGGGCCCGATCGCAAGCCGGAGCTCGGGCCGGACGGCAAACCGATCATCAACTGGATGCCGCGCCCGCAAATTTGCTGCGCACAGGATGTAGCTGAAGGCATGGCCGTTCGCACCGACTCACCGCTGGTGAAGGAATGTCAGCGCGGCGTCATGGAATTTCTCCTGATCAATCACCCGCTCGATTGCCCGATCTGCGATCAGGCCGGCGAATGCCGTTTGCAGGAGTTCAGTGTCGACTATGGCAGTTCGCAATCGCGTTTCCTGGAGAACAAAGTGAAAAAGCCGAAAGCTGTGCAGCTCGGCCCGCGGGTGACGCTTGACGACGAGCGCTGCATTCTCTGCTCGCGCTGCATCCGTTTCTGCCAGGAAATTGCGCATGACGACGTGCTCGGGTTCGTCGATCGCGGCAGTCACACGATCCTAACGGCGCATCCTGGCAGGTCTTTGGATAACAATTATTCGCTTAACACCGTCGACATTTGCCCGGTGGGCGCGCTGACTTCGACCGATTTCCGCTTCAAAATGCGGGTCTGGTTCCTGAAAGAAACGAAGAGCATCTGCACAAGTTGCGCGACGGGGTGCAACACAGTCATCGGAACTCGCGAGGACGTCATCTATCGGCAAACGCCGCGCGAGAACGATCACGTTAACTCCTGTTGGATGTGCGATTATGGCCGGCTCAATTACAAATATCTCGAAGCCGAAGACCGCTTGCTGGAGCCGCAGATTCGTTCCGAGGGAAGACTGGTCCCGGCCGATTGGCCAACTGCGATTGGGCAAGCAGCGCTCCAGTTAAAGCAGTTTGCCGGGTCCGAAATTGCCATCGTCGCTTCGGGTCGGATGACCAACGAAGAGCTTTGGCTCACGGCGCAATTGGCTAGCTCGTTAGGCGTTAAGTGGATCGATATCGTCCCGAGGCGCGGACGAGGCAGACAACATTTTGTTGAGCAAAGATCGCAACCCGAACACAAACGGCGCCCGGCTGATTCTGGGTTCGACGCTCCGCGCCCGGCGCAAAGCTCATGGCAATTGCCGACGCGGTAAGATCCGGAGGAATCAAAGCGCTGGTGATTTTGAAAGAGAACGCGATGCACCTGGGCCTGTCGGTCGAAGAACTCGCGCAGACTGCCCGCACTCATCGTGATGAATAATTTGCACTAACGAAGCGACAGAAAAGCGCAACCGTTGTCCTGCCCGCGTGCGGTTTTGCCGAAAAACGCGGCTCAATGGTCAACGGCAAGGGCCGCTTGCAACGGTTGAATCGCGCTACGCGCCCGCCGGGCAATGCTCGCGATGATTGGGAGATTTTACGCGACCTCCTTCAGGCAATCGGCGGCGGCGACTCGCTTCATTCGATTGAAGATGTTTTCCGCCGGATGAGCGAAACAGTCCCGCAATTCGCCGGGTTGAGTCTCAGCAAAATCGGCGATCTCGGCGTGCAGATTCTGGAAATGGAAGAACTGCCGCCGACGCATCCCAGCGACGAAGAAGCAATCGAACAAGCGATCGCAGTCCAGGCTGCACGTCGCGGTGTTCGGCACGCAGTTAGATCAGGCGCAAGCTCATCTCGGTGCATCGATGATTCGACAAGTCGAACCACAAGCGGCGCCTCGGCGGTAAAACTGACGACGACGATGGACTTTTTTCATCATCACCTCGCTGCTGAAGATCGCAATTCTGCTGGGGGTGATCTTGTTCATGGTGTCTTACGCAGTGTACGCGGAACGCCGGGTCAGCGCGTTTATTCAGGACCGCGTCGGGCCGAATCGCGTTGGGCCCGCCGGTCTCTTCCAGCCCATCGCGGACATGTTCAAGCTGCTGCTGAAAGAAGATTTCACGCCGCGCGCTGCGAATACGTTTTATTACTGGCTGGCGCCGTGCCTCGCGGTAATGCCGGCCATCATCACCTTCGCGGTGGTGCCATTCGGCAGCACGTTGTTCGGTGTGCCGATGGTGATTGCCGACGTCAACGTCGGGATTTTCTTTGTGTTCGCGATCTCCTCGTTAGGCGTTTACGGGATCGTCATCGGCGGTTGGGCGTCCAACTCGAAATATCCCTTCCTCGGCGGCATTCGTTCCAGCGCGCAAATGCTCTCATACGAGCTTTCGCTCGGGCTCGCCGTCATTCCGGTTTTTCTCATTGTTGGAAGTTTGCGGCTGACGAGCGTTGTGCAGTACCAGATCGAGCATGGCTGGTTTATTGCGCCTTTCGTTGGCGATTGGATGAATCCATGGAAATGGCTGCTCGCGATTCCAATGATCATCTCGTTCCTCGTGTTCATGATCGCGATTTTCGCTGAAACAAACCGGCTGCCATTCGATTTGCCGGAGGCCGAGCAGGAGCTCGCCGGCGGCTACAACACCGAATACAGCTCGATGAAGTTCGCGCTTTATTTTCTCGGCGAATACGCCGCGATGATCACCGGGTCCGCTGTTGTCGTGACGTTATTTTTCGGCGGCTGGCATTTCCCGGGCATACCAGATGGCTCCCACGGATGGATCTTCGGCCTGATCAACATCGCAGTCTTTTTCACAAAGGTCGCCGTCGTGATTTTCCTGTTTATGTGGGTGCGCTGGACGCTCCCGCGATTTCGATGGGATCAGCTGATGCGGCTGGGCTGGCTTTTCTTTTTCGAAATCGCGCTGGTGAATATCTTTTTGGTGGCAGCAATTCTGGCGTTTCACGCCAAGTAATGATGAATCCGATGACAAACCGAAGGAATCCACGAAGGCTCGAAAGCAACAGCTCGAATCGTCATTCGTGATTCGTCATTGATCGTCATTCGCATTCGTCATTCGTCATTCATCATGACCATCACTGTTCCACGACCGAGATTGAACTGGCGCGAGCGATTGTATCTGCCAGCCATTGCCGCCGGTCTGGCAATCACGTTTAAGCATTTCAAGAATATGCTGCTCGGACGCACCAAGGTGACGATGCAATATCCCGAGCAAAAATGGGACAGTCACCTGCCGGATCATTACCGCGGCGCACCCGCGCTGGTGCGCGACACGGATGGACGGGTGCGCTGTGTCGCGTGTCAACTTTGCGAATTCATTTGTCCGCCGCGCGCGATCAAAATTATTCCCGGCGAGATTCCTCCGTCCGACCGTTTCGCCAAGGTCGAAAAGTTTCCTGAAGAATTCGATATCGACATGATCCGCTGCATTTACTGCGGGATGTGCGAGGAAGTTTGTCCGGAGCAGGCGATTTATCTGCGCAAAGATTACGCCATCACCGGCTTCACGCGCGCCGACATGGTGCATCACAAGGAAAAACTTCTCGAGATCGGCGGAGTAATGCACGGCGTGGTGCTCGAAATGGAACGAGAAAAAGTAGGAGCCACGGATTGACACGGATAATCACGGATTTTTGGATTCCGATTTACATCCGTGTTTGATCCGTGTTCATCTGTGGCCTGAAAAATGTCCCCTTTCCTATTCTGGATTTTTGCAGTGCTGACGGTGATTTTCGGCGCGGCTGTGGTGCTCAATCGGAACCCGGTCGCGAGCGCGCTCAGCCTGGTTGTTTCATTCCTCGGGTTGTCAGCACTGTTCATGTCCCTCGACGCGTTTTTTGTCGGCATCATTCAGGTTCTCGTCTATGCAGGCGCGGTGATGGTGCTTTTCCTATTCATCATCATGCTGCTCGATATCCGCGCCGAAGAACGGCGCCGGATCAACTGGCTCGCCGCCGCCGGCGGCATTGGGGTAGCCGTGATCTTGCTGATTCAGATCTGCATTGTGATTGGGCACTTTCAATCTGCGCGACGGACTTTTCCGCCGCTGGCAAGATCGACAACGGATGATGTGCGGAACATCGGCCAGCTACTTTTCAACAACTACAATCTGCCGTTCCAAATCATCGGCGTCCTGGTGCTCGTTGCCACGATCGGCGTGGTCCTCCTGAGCCGGCGGGAACCACGGTAACATGATCACGCTCGGCGATTATTTGGTCGTAAGCGCGATCCTTTTCACGATCGGCTTCGCCGGCGTGATGCTACGTCGGAACCTCATCGTCATTTTGATGTCGCTCGAGCTGATGTTGAACGCGGCCAACCTGTCGCTCGTGGCTTTCTCGCGATTTCGCGTCGGTGCTAATGGGCTGCCGGATTACAACGCGCAGGTGTTCGTCTTTTTCGTCATCACGGTGGCGGCGGCTGAAGTAGCGGTGGGGCTTGCGCTTCTCGTCGCGCTATATCGCGCGAGGCAAACGACGGATGTCGACGACATCACCAGCCTGAAGTTCTAACCCGCGAATCAGACGGAGCAATGAACTCATTCTATCCGTGGCTGATCCTTCTCGCACCGTTCGCGAGCGCGACGGTCATCACGCTCTTCACGCTCCGATGGAAATCATTGAGCAGTGCGATTTCCATCACCGCGGTGCTCGTAAGTTTTTGCTGCAGTTGCTTGATCTTCGCTCAGTCAGCCACGGCCGCACCTGAGTTCGTGTGGCTCGATGTCACGCCGATCTTTCGAGTGCCGTTTGGCCTAACGCTTGATCAGTTGAGCAGGACGATGGCCGTTCTGGTTTCCGGCGTCGGAGCGCTCATTCACATTTATTCGCTCGGTTACATGCGGGACGACGAAGGCAAGTCCCGTTATTTCGCGGCGCTGTCGCTCTTCATGTTCGCGATGCTCGGGATCGTTTTCGCCAACAATTTCGTGATGCTTTTCATCTTTTGGGAATTGGTCGGGTTCACGTCGTATGTTTTGATCGGTCACTGGTTCTTTCGAGACGCCGCAGCCGACGCAGCGAACAAAGCATTCATCACCACACGGATTGGCGATTTCGGATTCATGACTGGCATCCTGATGATTTGGATGACCACCGGCTCAGTCGTTTTCGCCGAAATCGCGCCGCGAATGCCGATGTTCGGCGGCCATGCAACGTTTGTCGCAATTGTCGCGCTTTTAATTTTCTGCGGCGCGGTCGGAAAATCTGCCCAATTTCCGCTGCACGTCTGGTTGCCGGACGCGATGGAAGGTCCGACGCCAGTCTCGGCGTTGATTCACGCGGCGACGATGGTTGCAGCCGGCGTTTACATGCTGGTGCGCGTCGCGTTCATCATTCAAGCGTCACAAACGGCACTTCTGGTCGTCGCGTGGATCGGCACGATCACAGCGGTGATGGCCGCGTTGATCGCGACGCAGCAAGACGACATCAAGCGCATTCTCGCCTATTCCACGCTGTCGCAACTCGGTTACATGGTGATGGCTGTGGGTCTCGCCTCAAACGAGGCGGCCATGTTCCACCTTTTCACTCACGCGTTTTTTAAGGCGCTCCTGTTTCTCGCGGCCGGCTCGGTCATCGTGATGCTTCATCACGAGCAGAACATCTGGAAGATGGGCGGTCTGCGCCGAAGACTTCCGATCACTTTTGCCACCTTCGGTGCGGGCGCGCTGGCGTTGATCGGCTGTCCGCCGTTCAGCGGATTTTTCAGTAAGGACGCGATTCTCGCGGTCGCCTACGAACACAACCTGCCGATTTTCGCCGTGGCATTGTTCACCGCGTTCCTGACTGCCTTCTACGTGATACGCATGCTCGTCATTGTCTTCTTCGGTAACCCACGCAGCGACAGCGCGCGCGAAGGCCGCGAATCACCGCCCGTCATGACAATGCCGTTGATCGTGCTCGCAATTCTCGCAACGCTCGGCGGATTTGCATTTTTCGCTCGAAACTTTCTCACACTCCCAACCGAAAAAGAAGCAGCGGTCTTTGTTCCCGTGCTAGCCATCATCGCACTGATTCTCGGAGTTGGACTCGCCATTGCTCTTTACCGCGGACGCGCGACTGAACCGGTCAAGGTCGAGTTGTTGCGCCGCAAGTTCTATTTCGACGAGTTCTATGGCTGGCTCATTTATTGGACGCAGGAGCTGCTCGCTCGTGTGGCAGCCTTCATTGATCGCTGGGTCATCGATGCAGGCGCGGTGGGCGGAAGCAGTCGAGGGACCTGGGGCATCGGCGCGCTCTTGCGACTAATCCAAGTCGGCAATCTTCAAGCATACGCGTTCCTCTTCGGTCTCGGCGTTGTCGCTCTCATTTACTTCGCTCGTGCTTCGATAGAACGCGCCGAAAATGACGAATGACAGAATGACAAACGCTGTCATTCCGAGCGAAGTCGAGGAATCCGAATCGACGAAACCTCAAAGGCAGTCACGAGATCCTTCGACGCGCTTCGCTCGCTCAGATGACTTTGCGTCGATCATTCGAGCTTCTTCATTCCTTCGTCATTCGCCACTCATCATTCGTCATTCTCAATCTGTAATGGTTCTGTTCGTCGATTTTCTGTCCCATCGTTGCGGCCGTCCTGATCATGCTTGGCGCGCCCGCACGGAAGACTGCGCTGGCCGCGTCGGTTTTGACGTTTGCAGCGGCGCTATTTCTGTTTGCGTCTCTCGACCACGGTCACGCCGACTTCCAACACGTCACATCGTTTAGCATCTCTCCCGAGTGGCGGCTGAGCTTCACCACTGGCGTCGACGGCTTGAGCGTAATCATGGTGCTGCTCGCCAGCATCGTCACGCTGGCCGCTGTGTGGTTCGCCGGCACGATCGAGAGACATGAAAACGCGTTTTATGCCTGTCTTCTGTTCATTTCTGGCGGCGCGATCGGCGCGTTTGCTTCAATCGATTTATTTTTCTTTTACGCGTTTCACGAACTCGCGCTGATCCCCACATTTTTGTTGATCGGAATCTGGGGCAGCGGGAATCGGGTCGCAGCGGCCTGGAAAATCACAATCTATCTGGCAATCGGCAGTTTCATTCTGCTGCTCGGCCTGATCTTGCTTTACCAAAGCTTTCCTCTCGCCTCGCGGAGTTTTGATATTCGCGTGTTGCAGACTGCAGCTGGAATGGGCCAGATCGCTCCGGACGCGCAACGGCATGTTTATCTGCTGCTGCTTATCGGTTTCGGAATTCTCATCTCGCTCTTTCCGTTTCACACCTGGGCGCCCGAAGCGTATGCCGCCGCGCCAGCGCCCGCTGCGATGCTGCACGCAGGCGTCTTGAAGAAATTCGGACTGTACGGGCTCTTGCGCCTGGCCATTCCGATGCTGCCCGAAGGCGCCCGTCACTGGGCGACTCTGCTCGTCGTGCTGTTACTCGGCAACATCATCTACGTCGGACTGGTTACCATCGCGCAGAAGCGGCTCGATTGGATGCTCGGTTATTCAAGCGTGATGCACATGGGCTACATTTTCCTCGGCATCGCCAGCTTTGGTGTTCTCGGCGTGACCGGCGCCGTTGTGTTGATGTTCGCTCACGGTCTCTCAATCGCGCTGCTATTTGGCATCGCAGGCGAATTGCGCCGGCGAACGGGCACGTTGGCTTTTGATGAGCTCGGCGGACTTGCGAGGGTGATGCCTTTCGCCGGGCTGGCGTTTGGACTTGGCGTGTTCGCCGCAATCGGTCTTCCGGGTTTCGCCAATTTCGCCGGGGAAATCATGATCTTTTTGGCGCGTTCAGGAACGGCTGGGAAATCGGGCGGTTTCACATTTTCCAAATCGCAACTGTGCTTGCGCTTTGGGGCGTGGTGCTGTCGACGGTTTACATGTTGCGCGCCTATCGCAAGACGTTCATGGGCACTATTCGCGAGCAATGGCAAAAACTGCCCGATCTTAGTCCGGCGTTACGCGTGCCTGTCACGCTGCTCGTGGCAGCACTTCTTTGCTGTGGATTTTTTCCGCAATTTTTGTGCGAAATGTGGCGCCGACCTTCGGGACTTTCTCTCTACGAATACAAGCCATTTCGCGAACATGCAGCGTTATAATCACGGCGCTGTTAGCGCCAACGGCGCGGAATTCATCGCTAGCCTGGGGCAAGCGCCCCAGGATCCATGGAACCAGAAAACGTCAGCGCTGAAGGCGCGACTCATTGAATCGCGCCTTCAGCGCTCGTACTGGTATGATCGAATCCCTGGGGCGTTGCCCCAGGCTCATATGACGAAAGCGCCGTTGGCGCTAGACAGCTATGGCGCTGTGCGCCGTCCGGGCGCCGCGGCCGTGACTGATGAAGACGCTCCGCAGGCGCGTCGCCACAACGATCTGGCAACCAAATGACTTCGATCACCGCGCCCCTACTTGAGATTGCGGTGCTGGTGCTTGGGATGGTGATCCTGATGATCGAAGCGTTTGCCGGGAAAATTGACAAACGCGTTTTAGCTTTCGCTGCAATTACCGGGCTCGCGATAGTTCTTCTCGCCAGTTTCTTTGTCGCTCCTTCTCCCTCGCCGTCTCACGCGACCGGTTTCTGGAGTTTTTACACAGCGGATCGGCTGGCGATCTTCTTCAAGCAATTCGCGCTGCTGACCACCATTTTCGTGCTGATCATGATGATCGATTACGCGCCAGTGGTGCGCAGCTTCTTTCCCGGCGCCGCGCCGCAGGCAGGTCTCGGCGAATTTGTCGCGCTGCCTCTTTCACCTGTGCCGGCCTGATGTACCTCGTTTCGGCGATCGACTTCGTTTTCATCTTTGTCGCGCTCGAGCTGGTAACAGTGTCGTTCTACGTGCTGGTCAGTTTTACCCGGCGCAATCCCGCGACGCTCGAAGCGGGAACGAAGTATCTCGTGCTCAGCGCGCTTTCCACGGCGTTTCTCGTGTACGGAATCGCATGGATTTTCGGCGCGACCGGCCAGACAAATCTCTATCGGTTAACGGCGGCACTGGCGAATGCTGGCAGCCGACTCCGGTGCAGCGTTGTTAGGCATGGTGTTTGTTCTGGTCGCGCTCGGTTTCAAGATTGCGGCCGTGCCCTTCCAAATCTGGGTGCCGGATGTTTATCAAGGTGCGCCCACGCCAGTGACTGCGTATCTCTCCGTCGGTTCGAAAGCAGCGGGGTTCGTCGTGTTGATACGTGTTTTGCAACCGTTCATGAACCTGCCGCAAACACAACGGCTGATTTTTGTGATCGCGTTGCTCACATTGATCTACGGCAATCTCGCAGCGCTGCCGCAGACGAACCTGAAACGACTGCTCGCGTACTCGAGCATTGCGCATGCGGGTTATCTGCTCATCGGCGTGGTCTGTTTCGATGTCCGCGCGATTACCTTCTACCTCGTCGCTTACCTGTTGATGACCCTGTTGAGTTTTGCAGTGCTGATAATCGTCGCGCAGCAAACCGGCGAAGAAATTTCCGATTTTGATGGTCTTGCCAAACGTTCGCCATTTCTCGCGTTCGCGATGCTGATCGGAATGGTCTCGCTTGCCGGTGTGCCGTTCACGGCGGGATTTCTCGGCAAGTTCTACATCTTTTACGCAGCCGTTCTGCAGCGTCAGATTGCGCTCGTGGTTGTGGGTGTGATCACGGTGGGCTGCGGATTCTACTATTACCTCAAGGTTGTCCGCGCGATGTATTGGCAGTCCGATTCCAAGACCGACGCCATTCCTGTGAACGGTCTTGTCGCGAGTGGCGATCAGCGCACTGATCGTCGCCACGATTTGGCTGGGCGTTTATCCACAGCCAATTTTGGAGGCGTTGAAACGTTAGAAGATTGTGGGCCGGTCGTCCGTGTTAGACGACTGGCGTTTGCGCAGAACCTTCTGCGATTTGCAGGCAGCGAACGCTAATCGCTCAATTCGACGTTCCAGTACGCGAGATCAACGAAGTGCTTCCAGAGATCGTGCTGGGGCGCAGCAAAGGTGATCTGGACAAACGGCCGCCACTTCGGCCGCTTAGGTTTGCGGATCAAGCTCATGTGCGCTTCACGCGGAAGCCGGTTGCCTTTGCGCGTATTGCACGGGATGCAGGAGCAAACCACGTTTTCCCAAGTCGTCGTCCCGCCCCGGTCGCGCGGCACGATGTGATCCAGATTAAGGTCACTGCGATCGAAGAGTTCGCCACAGTACTGGCAGGTGTTCTTGTCGCGCTCAAACACGTTGTGTCGGGTGAATTTTACTTCCTTCTTCGGAAGCCGATCGAACACAAGCAGCACGATCACCCGCGGGATCCGGATCTTGAACGAGATGGTCGTAACCACTTCATGATCGGGCGCGTTCGCGGACAGATCGCGCCAGCTTTCGAAATCGTGCGTCGAAAAGTTGTTCGCGTCATCCGAAGAAACAATTTGGGCGTGCCCTGCGTATACGAGCGAAAAGGCGCGGCGAGCAGAGCAGATGTTCACCGCCTGCCAGAGCCGGTTGAGCACCAAAACCTGACTGTTCAATAACGTGTGCAAGTCTGGAATGGTAACCGCGTTATCGCCCGCCTTTTACGGACTTCCGCGTAAATTTGGCCGGACGCTATCACTGGCCGTTTTCCGTGTCAACGCGAGTGGAACCCCGCGGACATCGACGCAAATAACTTCCTGGCTTTGCATTCGTGCTCATTCGTGTCCATTCGTGGTCATATGAAAGCGCAATTTCCAGACGAGGAGACTAAGTCCGGAGAATTCAAACGCCAGGAGGACGCGTTTCGCGAGTGGATCTCAAATGACGGCTCGACACCTTACGCTGCCGAGGCAGGCCGCTATCATCTTTACGTTTCGCTGGCCTGCCCATGGGCAAGTCGCACGGTTATTGTTCGGAAATTAAAAGGACTCGAAGACGCAATCGGCATGACCGTAGTTGATCCGGTTCGAGACGACTTGGGCTGGGCGTTTCGCGATACTTCCGGCGAGATCCCGCCCGGCGCGCCGTTTGAATCCACCGATCCGATCAACGGCTTCCAATTCTTGAGCGAAGCATACACAGCGACCGATCCTGGTTATGAGGGCCGCGTGACTGTGCCGGTCCTCTGGGACAAGAAAACAAAGCGGATCGTGAACAATTGCGAGGACGATATCTGCCGCATGTTCAACGACGTGTTTAACGACTTTGCCCGAAATAAAACCGTCGATCTTTTCCCGAAAGAAATCCAAGCCGACCACGCGAAGCTCTCCGATTTCATCTACGACAACGTGAACAATGGCGTTTACAGAGCAGGATTCGCCACGCGCCAGCGCCCGCACGAGCGCGCCTGCCGCAGAGTTTTTGAAGCGCTTGATGAGCTCGAACAGCGTTTGTCGAAAAGCCGATATCTATTCGCGAACCGCATTGTCGAGGCGGACTGGCGATTATTTTGCACGCTCGTGCGTTTTGACCCGGTTTATCACGGCCATTTCAAATGCAACCTGCGGCGCATCATCGATTATCCAAACCTGCAGGGCTACCTGATGGACTTGTACCAGCAGCCCGGCATCGCCGAGACGGTCAACCTGGATCACATCAAGCGGCATTACTACATGACGCACACGGCGATCAATCCAACCCGCATCGTTCCCATTGGTCCGCTGCTCGACCTAACGAAACCGCATGGTCGCGAAAGATTGAACTAAGGCAGTTGCCACGACAGCAATTCTTCATAGAATCGTGCGCTTCAGCCTGATCCGACCATGATTTTCCTCGCCTTCAACATCCTTACCTCCGGCGTGCCACTGTCGATGGTCTGCGCGGTGATCGGTCTCGCCGCCGCGTTTTATTTAATCGGCGTGGTAGTTCGGTCGCCCGCAGGCAATCAACGGATGCAAGAGATCGCCGGAGCCGTTCAGGAAGGCGCCAAGGCGTATCTGAATCGGCAAGTGATCACGATCAGCTCTATCGCCGTAATCATTTTCATTTTGCTCTTCATTTTCAAAGATCGGCCGACGGCCATTGGCTTTGTGATCGGTGCGTTTTGTTCGCTTTCGGCCGGTTTCATTGGAATGCGTATCGCCGTGGTGGCCAACGTGCGAACGACGCAGGCCGCAACAGAGTCGATTAACAAAGCCTTGCGAATGGCCTTCAACGGAGGCGCCGTCACGGGGCTGCTCGTGGTGGGGCTCGCGCTTCTGTCGGTATCGATCTTCTACACTCGTGGTCGCGCGTATCGCTCGGGCTCGCACATGGCGATCAGCAGTCTGGTTGGTCTCGCCCTCGGGGCTAGTCTCATCAGCGTGTTCGCGCGACTCGGCGGCGGGATCTACACCAAGGCGGCCGACGTCGGAGCGGACCTTGTGGGCAAGATCGAGAAGGGTCTCGAAGAAGATGATCCGCGCAACCCGGCAACGATCGCAGACAACGTCGGCGACAACGTGGGCGATTGCGCGGGCATGGCCGCCGATGTGTTCGAAACGTATGCAGTGAGCTTGATCGGCGCGATCCTTGTCGGCGCACTGACGTTGCCGGACAACCCGGCGGCTGTGATTTACCCGTTTGTGCTCGGCGGAATTTCCGTGCTGGGCGCGATCCTGGGCGTGCTGTTCGTGAACTTTGCCGGCGGAAAACCGGCCAATGTGTTGATGGGTGGCGTGATCACGAGTGCGATCGTTTCGGCCGTCCTCTTCTGGCCGGCCACGCACTCTCTGTTTCCGACCGGCGTGATGATCGCCGGCGAAATGCGCTCACCGACTCAACTGTACTGGGCATCGGTCGTCGGCATCATCATGACAGCCGTCGTCGTGGTGATCACCAATTACTACACGTCGATGCATTACCGGCCCGTGCAAAAATTGCCCGTGCCTCAGAGACTGGTCATGCGACGAACATCATCGCGGGCCTGGCTGTTGGTCAGCACGCCACCGCGCTGCCGGTAGGCTTCATCGCAATCGCTATTTTGCTGAGTTTTCATTTTGGCGGGCTTTACGGAATCGCGATCGCAGTGATGGCGATGTTGTCGATGGCCGGGATCATCATCTCGCTCGATTCGTTCGGTCCGATTACCGACAACGCGGGCGGCATCGCGGTAATGAGCAAGTTGCCCAGCGAAGTACGCAATGTCACGGATCAACTCGACGCGGTGGGCAACACGATGAAAGCAGTGACCAAGGGCTACGCCATTGCTTCAGCCGGCCTCGCAGCGCTCGTTTTATTTGGCTCATACGTGCAGGAGCTCAAGGCGCACGTGACACGCAATGGCGAGCCGTTCGTGTTCGAGTTTTCGCTTAACGATCCGAAGGTGATTATCGGCTTGTTCCTCGGTGGATTGCTTCCGTTCATCTTCACCGCGTTCAGCATGGACGCAGTGGGCAAAGCCGCCGGCGCCGTTGTTCGCGAGGTGCGACGGCAACTGCAGGTGCATCCCGGCATCATGACCGGGAAGGACACGCCTGAGTACGGCACATGCGTGGACATCGTGACTAAAGCGGCGTTGCGCGAAATGATCGTGCCGGCGCTGCTGCCGCTGATTTTCGTGGTGGCCGTGGCGATGATTCCGCAGTTGGGTCCAGTCGCGCTTGGGGGTTTGCTCGTGGGAACGATTGTCACCGGCCTTTTTGTTGCCATAGCCATGACCTCCGGAGGCGGCGCGTGGGACAACGCCAAGAAGTTCATTGAGGAAGGCAATCTTGGAGGCAAAGGTTCCTTCGCGCACCAAGCGGCAATTACCGGTGACACGGTCGGCGATCCTTACAAAGATACCGCCGGCCCTGCGATCAATCCGATGATCAAGGTCGTCAACATTCTCGCGATCCTGATCATCCCTATTTTCTTTTAAGCTTCGGCGGTAGCGCTGATGCTTTACCCCAGACGCCAACGGGGTCCACGGCTCCTTAAGATATTCTCCTAAAAACGCTTTGTTTAATTGAAAATGCATGGCAAAATCCGCGTTCCTCCACCATGCCCAGCGTCTCGGTATCGTCACCGTCTGCACGAATTAAGTTTTGGGGCACACGTGGTTCAATAGCCGTACCCGGCCCGGACACTTTGCGTTACGGCGGGAATACGACATGCGTAGAATTGCGAGCCGACGGCGAGATTATTGTGCTCGACGCGGGCTCGGGCATCCGGCCTCTCGGTATCGCTCTCGACCGAGAATTCCAAGCGCGACCGATCAGGCTGTCATTGTTGATTACTCACGCGCACTGGGACCACATCCAGGGCTTCCCATTTTTAAGCCCGCGTACGATTCCAAAAACGAAATTCGCATTTTCGGTTTTGATGGCGCCGGGGCGACGTTCCGCGAGATCATGACCGAGCCCATGAAATCGCCGTTCTTTCCCATCACCATGCGTGAGCTCTCCGCGAAGATGGACATTAACAAACTGAACGAGATGAAGTTCTCGCTCGGGAAATTGGACATTCACGCCGCGTTCGTGAATCATCCCGGCGTCTGCGTTGGTTATCGAATTTTCACCAGTGGCGGCTCAATTGCTTTTCTTCCCGATCACGAGCCGTATGAATTTTTTCTGCATACAGCCCGCGGCAAAGCAACTGAGTCCGGAACAAGCCAGAGAAATTGCGGCGGACCAGCACGCTGCGTTGGTTCAATTTTTGCGCGGCAGCGACATTCTGATTCTCGACACGCAGTACACCGATCAGGAATACACGACGCACATCGGCTGGGGACACGGTTCGATCTCCAGCGCCGTTTCGCTCGCGCTCGAAGCGGAGGTTCAGACGCTACTGCTGTTTCACCATGATCCGAGTCACGACGACGAGATGGTAGACACGATGGTAGAATCCGCTCGCGAACTCGTGATAAAGAGCGGAAGCCATCTGGAAGTCGCAGGGGCTCAGCAAGGCACCGAAATCCTGCTCGAAGCAAAGAAGATCGCCGCCGCGTAAATTCATCCTCGACGGCAACTGCGCGACTTGCAGCGAGGCGCATCGATCTTTATTTTGCTCGCTCGTTGCCTCGTAGTGTAATGGTAGCACTAGAGACTCTGAATCTCTCTGTCTAGGTTCGAATCCTAGCGAGGCAGCTTTTCAAATTAGAACGCGGATAAGAGGAAGCAGTTAGAACAGCAGCCAGAACGGCGGCGACTGATTGTGAACTACAACTATAGATCGCTGCTTGTGCCGCTTGCTCTTATCGCCAATTTCTCGAAATCGTGCCTTAGCAATTCGATGACAATGGCCAAAGCATCCTATGACTTTGATTTCGCTGTTGCCGAGCGGCGGTCCTGCTGGCACGTCCGCTGCCATCTCGCTTGGGCAGCGTGGTCATTCGGTCGTTCTCTTTGAGCGCCACACGTTCCCCAGATTTCATATCGGCGAGTCGTTGCTATCGACTGCCAACGACGCGTTCGCGGCTTTGGGCGTGGCCGAAAGGATCGAGGCCGCATGTTTTCCAGAGAAGTGGGGTGCGCGCCTGTACTCATGACGGCTCGGGCGGCCGCTACGTTGACTTCACCGACGTCCGAGAGGTCACGAGGCCTCAAACGTATCAGGTATGCCGCCAGCAATTCGATCAAATCCTGTTGGAACGGGCCCGCGAAGTTGGCGTCGACGTTCGAGAGGGATGCGACGTCATCGCGTGCGAGTTTGCACCGGATGCGGCAATCCTCGACGTCGCGTGCCGCGTTGATGCTGCGACCACACGTGTGCGTGTACGCGCACTAGTCGATGCAACAGGCCGCGGGGGATTAATCGCTCGAAAGTTTAATCTTCGCACAGAGGAACCCGGCTCGCTAACATAGCAATATTCTCCCACTACACGGGCGTGCCGCGGCTGAAAGGTCCACGGCCCGACGACATTCGACTTATCGCGCGCAGCGACGCCGGATGGTTCTGGTTAATCCCAATTTCAAAAGAGCTTATGAGCGTTGGAGTGGTTCTACCGAAGCTACTTTACCGCAGATTGGCGAACGGTTCAGCGGAGGAAACGCTCAACCGCGCGATCTCCGATACGCCGATTGTCGCCGAGTTAATGCGCGAGGCCCGTCGCGAGTGGCCAGTACGCGTTGAGAAGGACTTTTCGTACAGTGCTTCGACTTATGCCGGGCATCGCTGGATCCTTGCCGGGGACGCAGGATCGTTTCTCGATCCTGTATTCTCGACCGGCGTCTCGATTGCCATGGAATCAGGGATTGAAGCCGCTGCCGAGCTTCATCGCGCGCTCTTGAAAAATAACTTCTCAGCTGCGAGCTTCGCGGCGTTTTCCCGTCGCCAGCGCAGGCGGTTCCAATCGTTCCGCCGGTTTGTTGTGGGTTTCTACACACCACAGTTCCGCGACGTCTTCTTCAGTCCGGAACCCCCGGACCTGATCTTTCGATCGGTTGTCACCATCCTTGCGGGCAAGTGGAACCCGAGTTTATGGACCCGCTTTTTGAACCACCTGTTCTTCGGCTTGGTGTCGATCCAGAAACGTTTCAATCTAACGCGCTTGAACTTCCGGCGCGATCAGATGCGGGAGTGCCCCGAGCCGAACGCGCTCCAAAGACTGGAGCGTGATTCGCTGTTAATCATTCGCTCACTTGACGCAGTAAGGACGGAATGAAAAATCTGTTCGTAACATGGCAAGCCATATGAATCCGCGTCAATCCGATGACACCGACTTTTATGACGTCGCTAATCATGGGAGGCGCGCTCTCCGGCGGCAGCAACCGCGACACTGCTGCTGCGGCAAAATCCGGGAATTCGCATTTTGATCCTGGAAAAATCGACAAAACTTTCGCGACGCGTCGGTGAGGCAACCGTCGAGGTCGAGTGCATATTTCATGGGCCGGGTGCTGGGGTTGACGCAGTACCTCAACGAATCGCACCTCGCGAAACAGGGGCTGCGGTTTTGGTTCACGAACGATGAAGTAAAAACGCTGGCCGAAGCAAGCGAGCTTGGTCCGCTTTATCAAGTACGTGTGCCGTCATATCAACTGGATCGCGCGACGTTTGATGAAGAGTGCTGCGCCGGGCTGCCGTTGCCGGCGCGCATGTTGTCCGTCCGGCAACGATAACGGATGTGCAGCTTTGCTCCGGAAAAGAGCAAACCGTTACGTATCGCGATGGCGATGGGACCAAGACTGTTCGTTCACGCTGGATTGTCGATGCATCGGGCGTGGCTGCGATCCTCGCGCGGAAGGAGGGTTGGTGGAAATCTAACACCGAGCACCCGACTGCGGCGGCGTGGTCGAGATGGAAAGGCGTCAAAGGTTGGGACAGCCGCGAGTTGGCCGAGAAATATCCGCAATGGTCGCGGGCCGTTTATGCCACGCGCAACACCGCCACTAATCATGTCATTGGTGACGGCTGGTGGAGCTGGTGGATCCCACTCAAGGGCGGCGACGTGAGTGTCGGCGTTGTTCTCGATCAACGACTGGTCAATTGGCCGCAGGACGGCGGCAAGATTGGCGAACGATTGAAAGCTTTTTTGATGAAACATCCGGTCGCGCGCGAGATTCTGGTCGACGCGGAGTTCGATGAGAACGATGTGCACTGGCGAAAAAATCTCGCGTATTACAGTGCGATCTTCGCCGGAGACGGCTTTGTTCTCGTCGGTGACGCGGCCGCGTTCATGGATCCATTTACAGCCCGGGTATGGATTGGATTTCGTTCACAGACATCACGTGCCGCTGCACTGATCGGCGCGCAACGAAGAGGCGAACCGATGAGCGAGTTAGTTGAGCGGCACAATCGCGATTTCGCGACATCTCATCGTTGCTGGTTTGAAGCCGTTTACAAAGATAAGATACGAATACATGGGCGAATTTGATCTTATGAGCACTGCTCTGATCTTCGATCTTTGTCTTTACTATTTGGGCGTAGCATCCCGGCCGTTTAAATCGGGCGAGAATGCGCTGTTGGTTCCGCCATTTTTCCAGTATGGGGGTCGGCCGCATCTTTCGTTTTATGCGAACCTACAATCGGCGTTTTGCTGAGATTGCGCGTCGCCGTCGTAAACGCCGAGCGCTGGGCAAAACGAACCGCGCGCACCGGTGTTTGATCCCGGGTTTCAAATTGCATTCTGGCAATCCGAAACTCTTCCTCAAGGCTTCGCCAAATGGGCGAGGATCGAAGTTGGAGAGTTGCTCTCGTCCCAAACACACTCTACTTAGCCGCCCCAAGCCGCACGGGTTCCTGCTCGAGTGTGCTCAGCCGACGGGTGGCAACGTCGGTCGAGTTTCCATGTCGTCGCGACGGGCCAGGCTAAGCGAGCCCACACGTTCAATCCTCACGCCGGAATGGAACCGTTTCCAGTTGAGGAAAGGCCGTCAGCTGCTCATCCGCGCGCACGAGCGGCGCTACGTCGCGGTCATTCGTCTTCACCCAACAATTGCAGCGCGAGTGGAATCGTCGTTAACGCGCCGACCGCGACCAGCGTCCAGCCGATCGCTCGCCTTTGCTCATCGCTCAGCTTTCAGAAAGCAACAGCGCGATGCCCGCGCCACGACATCGCACGCGTGCCGGCAATGAGACCGATTTGAGGAACGGTGACTTCGTGTTGTTTCATCTGTTATTTCACTCCTTTTGATCCTGACGCTAATGCACCATAGAAAGGCTGTCGTTGCCTTTCACGAAATGGCGAAATGTTTTCAATTCCTCTAAGATAGTTTCGCATTTCGAGCGTCTATGGCGCGTACGTTCTCAGCAGTGATCCGCGACCTAATTTTCCCGCATCGGGGAGCTCAATTGAGCTGTCGCTGCGATACAGATGCAGTGAACCGGCGTTCTTGTTCTGACTCACCGCAATGGCCGAAGCTGATTGGCACCGCTGCCGCGAGCAGTTTGGCTACTCTGTTCGTGGTTCGGAATTTCTTCCCGGCGGAGAAGAAGGTCCGCCATCCCATCAGAGCCGATTACGCCGTCGGCGACGACACTTTCGTCCGCACCATGGGACACTTGCTCGGGCCGCCTCTGGTGAAAGGGAACAAAATTACACCGCTAGAGAACGGCGATCAGATTTTCCCGGCAATGCTGAACGGCATCCGTTCGGCGCAGCGCACAATCACGTTTGAAAATTTCCTGTTCCGGGAAGGCGAAGTCTCTGACGCTTTCGCTCAAGCGCTGGCGGAACGCGCGCGTAACGGTGTGAAAGTGCATTTTCTTCAGGATGCGCTCGGATGCGACGCGGTACACGGACGCGCCATCAAGCTGATGAAACGCGCCGGTGTCGCAGTGGAGATTTTCCGCTTCGTCCATTTCTCGCGCATTAACTTCCGGACGCATCGAAAAATTCTGGTCGTCGACGGAGTCTCTGGGATTCATCGGCGGCGTCGGAATTGCGGATGACTGGAAAGGCAACGGCCGGATCCATGGGTTGTGGCGCGACTCTCATTACGAGGTGCGAGGCCCTGTAGTCGCACAATTGCAACAGGCTTTCATGGACAATTGGCTGGAAACCCGGGCCGAGTTGCTACACGGCGATCTTTATTTTCCCAAACAAGAATGCGCCGGAGAGCAGATCTGCCAGATCTTCAAGAGCTCAGCTGGTGAAGGCTCCGATAGCGGGCGTTTGATGTTGCTGGTATCCATTGCGGCAGCTCGCCATCACATCCGCATAGCGAATGCCTATTTCATTCCGGATAATCTCACGATGCGAACCTTGCTCGAAGCGCTGCGTCGAGGCGTGAAGATAGAAATCATTACGCCAGGTGCTGACATTGACGCGCGCACTGTCCGTGCCGTGGGAAAGACACGCTGGAAACCTTGCTCAAAGCCGGCGCGCGTTTTTACGAGTATCAGCCGGCGCGATTCCACTGCAAATATCTGCTTGTAGATGACTGCTGGGCCTCCTTCGGCTCGGCCAATCTCGACAACCGTTCAATGTCATTGAACGAAGAGGCGAACCTCAACGTGCTCGACCGGCAATTCGTTACGTCGTACGCAAAAGTCTTTGAGGAGGACAAGAGCCATGCGCACGAAGTTACGCTCAAAGACTGGCGACATCGACCTTGGGAGGAAAAGATCAAAGGTCGAGCCATGTCAATCTTCCGGTCGCAGATGTAAGTATCGGCGACGACACGCGAACGTGACCAACACTCAACGTCCGGAGCGAAGCTTCGCGTCGCGACGTACAATGTACATGGCTGCATGGGAATGGATCGGCAGCGCTCTGAAGCGCGCATAGCCGAAGTAATCGCCGAGATGTCAGTCGATATTGTCGCGCTGCAAGAGCTCGATCTCGGGCGACGACGTTCCGCCGGCGCGGATCAGACTAAAATGATCGCCGAGCAACTTGGATGGTACAGCCATTTTCATCCCGCCATGCGACGAGACGATGAGCACTACGGCAATGCGATCCTGAGTCGCTACCAGCTCAACTTTCCGCCGTGCCGTCGAGTTGCCGGGCAGACCACCGTTTTTCTGCCGTGAGAATCGCGCGGCGATTGAAGTGAACATTGAAACCAATCTCGGGACGGTCCACATCATCAACACGCATCTCGGTCTCGGCTGGCGCGAACGCTTCGTTCAAGCACAACTGTTTACCAGCGCCGAGTGGCGCGCAGCAATCGCCGGTGACACTCCGCTTATTTTACTCGGCGACTTCAACAGTCTGCGCGGTTCGCGACCATATCGCACACTTAACCGCCATCTGCGCGATGTGCGCGAACTCATTCAAGCGACGGGACCCATTCGCACCTTCCCGACGCGATTTCCAGTGCTGGCTGTCGATCATATTTTCGTCAACCGGGCGGTCCAGCCACTGAGCGTAACCGTACATCGCTCACCTCTCGCGCGGATTGCTTCCGATCATTTTCCGCTTATGGCTGAATTCGTGCTCTCCCTCACCGTCGCCCCGAATAGGCCAGCGCGCTCTTTTGCAGCAAATTTTGCTCAACCTACAAGTCCGATTTTCTTCGGATTTTTGTCTGCGACGGGAACCGCGACATCGTCGGTATTCGAATCAGATAAAAAGGGAAGAGGCGCGATTTTCACATGCGCCCGTGAGCTCCGTGCCAGGAGTTTGCATCCTCTCAAACGCAACAAATTGAAATTCAAAAATAGGAGGACCTATGAAAAAACTTCTTTACTTCCATTGGTAGCAATCGGACTGGCTCTGGTTCCAGCAAAACAAGCTGACGCTCAGGTTTCAGTCGGGATAGGAGGAGTCGGAGTCGGCTTCGGTTATCCCGCATATCGTTACGGCTACTACGGATATCCCGGGATATGGGTATTACCCGCGCAGCTACTACAGCTACTACGGCGGTTATCCATCTTACCGAACGTCTTACTACACTGGGCGGCCGTATTACTACAGCGGCCATCGAACTCACAAGCATCATAAGCATTATTACTACCGCCACTAAAAGCGGAGGGTTGGTGTGAGGACTAACTGGCTGGCTTGGAGCAATTCCAAGCCAGCCTTTTTTGCCTGAAGCCGAATCATCCCCCGTAAAAGCCTGACGCTCTCACGGGGAACGGACGAAGTGCGCGAAACACCTATGCCCGATTCCGCAGATTACTCGCCAGCGTTAGTGCCCCCGCCCCGCTGAACGTTGCCGCGAATCTCACCCCCGGGGAACATCGTCGTGTGCATGTTCGCATAGGATAGTTCGCTGCGCACGGCCGCCAAGGCCGAGTCCAGATCGCCTGGGTGTAATGCCTTGGCCGCTGGGCCCTGTAACATTTGCTGCCGTGATTGTCCCCGTAATGGTTCCTGAAGTGGCCGCCGGGCAAGCTGGTTGGTTCCCGCCGCCGCACAGGAATATCATCACACTACCGGCGACCTTGGCTGGGCGCGAAGTGCAGGTGAGACACTGTAAGGGGCGATGACAGACCGGAGAAGCGTTAGCGAGAAGGTAATAGTGTCCCGGATCGTCATTTCGAGGAAGGCCGCCTGTGCCGGCACTGTTGATTGAGTACCTCATTTCCCCCAGCGAGGCTTGCGGAAAAACGCTCCGTTTGCGACGTGACCATTGGTGCAGCGATAAGATTTACCACCACCGCACCCAACGCGAAAAACCGATAAGATTTAGTTCTCATAATCATGTTTCTCATGTTCGAGGCTAGGAACGCGATTGTCGTTATGTCAATCACAATCACCCTTAGCAGCGAATCGAAAAGTAACGCGTTTGTTACTTTCCGGACGAAGTTCGTTATGATGTCACCGCGGCGAGCAGCGGAAAATTAGCTTGTGTGCTGTGACACCCAGCGGCGACTAGGAAGTCGTCGAGCCCTGCTCGTCGCGGCGTTTGCGAAAAAATCCTGCAAGATCGCAGCACATTCTTTTTGCAAAACACCCGATGTAATTTCGCACCGGTGATTAAAGGACGGCATCTGCAGGAGGTTCATCATGCTCCCGGCGGCTCCGGCAGACGGATCTGCGCAGCCGAAGATCACGCGGCGGATTCGCGTGTGCACGACCGCGCCTGCGCACATAGCGCACGGTTCTTTGGTCACATAAAGATCGCAATCCATCAGACGCCAATCGCCGACGGCCGCTTCAGCCTGTGTTAACGCCAGCATTTCGGCGTGCGCGGTCGCGTCCTTGAGCAACTCGACCTGGTTATGCGCGCGCCCGATGATTTTGCCCTCGCGCACAACCACCGCGCCCACCGGCACTTCGTCCGCTGCGTACGCTTTCTGCGCCTGTCGCAATGCTTCGCGCATGAAATATTCGTCGGGCAGCGGTTCGAGCATCTTTAATGTGTAGCCACGGCCCTCGTGGGCCGTCCAACGCATAACCAACGCACGTTTGACCGGCCACAGGCCGGTGGCTACAGAGGAAGCGCGCGCTTGCCCTGAAAAGTTCTTGCGCATATTAGGGACTGCTCATGCACGACAACATTGAATCGCATCTGGTCGAAAAACGCGTTTTCAAGCCAGCACCGGGTTTCAGCAGTAAAGCGCGGATCAAGAGCCTGGCTCAATATCGGCGAATGTATCGAGAATCGATCCGGCAGCCTGCCAAGTTCTGGACGCGCGAAGCGAAGGAGCTGGTCTGGCGCGCGCCGTGGAAGAAGGTCGTCGAATGGAAGCCGCCGTTCGCGAAATGGTTCGTGGGCGGCAAACTGAACGTTTCGGAAAATTGTCTGGACCGGCATCTCGCCGGGTCGCGTCGGAACAAGGCCGCGATCATTTGGGAAGGCGAACCCGGCGACAAGCGCACGCTCACCTATCAGCAGTTGCATCGCGAAGTCTGCCGCTTCGCGAATGTGCTGAAACGGAACAACATCAAAAAAGGCGATCGCGTCATCATTTATCTGCCGAACATTCCCGAGGCGGCGATTGCGATGCTGGCCTGCGCGCGAATCGGCGCGGTGCATTCAGTGGTGTTCGGCGGATTCAGCGCCGACAGCATCCGCGACCGGATCAACGACAGCGGCGCGATTGCGCTCATCACCGCCGATGGCTCGTATCGTCGCGGCGGGATTGTGCCGCTAAAGAAAAACGTGGATGACGCTCTCCGCGATGGCACCTCTGTGCGGCGCGTAATCGTTTTTCGCCGCGCGGCAAACGACATCCACATGGAGGAAGGCCGCGACGTTTGGTGGCATCGAGAACTGGAATACGTGGATGCAAATTGCCCGCCCGCGCCCCTCGACAGCGAGCATCCGCTTTACCTTCTCTACACCAGCGGATCGACCGGCAAACCGAAAGGAATTTTGCACACCACCGGCGGTTACCTGGTGAACGTTTATTGCACCACCAAATACGTCTTCGATATCCGCGATGAGGATATCTTTTGGTGCACAGCCGATGTCGGGCTGGGTCACCGGTCACAGCTACATCGTCTATGGTCCGCTCGCGAATGGCGCAACTGTTGTCATGTATGAAGGCGCACCGAACTGGCCCGAGCCCGATCGGTTCTGGAGAATCATCGAAGAGTATCGGGTCAACATTCTTTATACTGCCCCGACCGCGATCCGCGCATTCATCCGTTGGGGCGATGATTGGGTCAGGAAACACGATCTCTCATCGCTACGGTTGTTAGGCACAGTCGGCGAACCGATCAATCCGGAAGCCTGGATGTGGTACTCACAAAATCATCGGCGGCGGACGTTGTCCCATCGTCGATACGTGGTGGCAAACCGAGACCGGCTCGATCATGATCACTCCTCTTCCGGGCGCGACACCAACCAAGCCGGGTAGCGCCACGCTTCCGTTCTTTGGCGTCGACCCGGCCGTCGTCGATCAAAAGGGACAGGAAGTCGGCCCGAATATCGGCGGCAAATTGATTATTCGCCGGCCATGGCCTTCGATGTTGCGCACGATCTACGGCGACAATGCGCGCTACCGACAGCAATATTGGAGCGAATTTAAAGGCAATTATCTCACGGGCGACGGCGCGCGCCGCGATGAAGACGGTTATTTTTGGATCGTCGGCCGCATTGATGATGTTCTGAACGTGGCCGGTCACAGACTCGGCACATCGGAAATCGAGAGCGCGCTTGTCAGTCACCCGCGAGTCGCAGAGGCGGCGGTGGTCGGCAGACCGGATGAATTAAAGGGTCAGGGCGTCGTCGCGTTTGTGACAGTGAAAAGCGGAGTTGAGGTCAGCCGCGGGCTGAAGGAGGAACTACGCGATCACGTCAGCAAGCACATTGGCGCAATTGCAAAACCCGATGAAGTGCGTTTTGCCGAAGCGCTTCCAAAGACGCGCAGCGGCAAAATCATGCGACGGCTCCTCAAAGAAATTGCTAGCGGCGCAAAGGTCACCGGGGACACGACGACGCTGGAGGACTTCAGCGTGCTGGCAAAGCTGGCAGCACCTGAGGAATAGCCACATCTGTCCGATGCGACTCCTACGACACATGAGCCAAATGGAGCCGAAAAATCTTTTTCCCATTCCGGGTTCGTATAGCGTCTTCTCGTGAGCTTCATTCGCACAGGCTTTCGCGAACTAGCCTTAAAGCTCAAGCGCCAGAGAACACGCATAGCGCTCCGGCACGACCGGCGTCTTCTGCAAAAAGTGAAATTAACCTCGGACGCGAGGGAACAGCGCAGGCGGCAAATTTTCCCGAGCTGCGCAACGAGATCGTTGCACTAAAGAAACTGGAACAGGAGCAAAAGAAGTCGCGCTGCGGATCGCGCGGATTGACGAAGGAATAAAACGAATTGAAGAAGAACGCCAGCAAATCGCGCGGGAGCAGGCGAACGCAATTGCGAAACTCGAAGCAGAGAAAAAGCCGCTCCTTCAAAAGCGCAACCAGGCGAAGAGCACCGCGGAGGTATGCGAACGAGAGCTTGCCGGCGTGGAGCGGCGCATTCAGGAGAGCGAAGCTGCCGATCGCGATCTTTTGAAACAACTTTCCGATCTGCACGCACTTGATCCCGCGCCTCCCGACCTCGAAGCGCTCTCTGCGGGCATTATGGCAAAACGGGCGCGCCTTCCGGACGAACGCGCCGAACTCGTGCGGGCACGCATGGGCAGCAGCGACGCGGTGCTTACGGCGAAGGAAAAGTTGAACACTACTGAGTCCGAACTTGCCGCCCTGGAAAAAACATGGCGCGCACGCGGAGCGAGTTTGAAACTCGCGACAAAAACTGGCTGAGAGCATTCGGACCCAGCAACAAGCAGCGCACGACGCGCGGACGCGGCATCAGACCGTCGAAGAACGAAAGAATCCGGCGTATTTGAGCATCGGCCGGCATTTGTCTGAAAAGGGCGTTGCTCCGCCGAATGCGCCGCATCTGCTGGAGGAGGCTCACCGTCGCAGAGCGGCCGTGGATCTGCAGTTAAAGCACCAGGCAGAGCTGGCCCAGCTCTCCAGCCAGATCGATAAACAGGAGCTGCGGAAGTTTTACTTCAGCGCGTTTTCGGTTCTGGTTCTGCTGGCGATCACGTTGCTCGTTGTTTTCCAATCGCCGCGCGGACGCGAATGGCTCCCGCAGGAAACCGATACCATCCTGTCGATTAACGCGGATCAATTCGAACGCGCAAACCTCGCAAAGCGCTGGCGCGATGCTAAGCCCAAACTGTGGCCGGGATTGATCGGCCCCGCCGCTTCCGTTCCGGGATTGAACCCATCGCGCGATACAGCGCGCATCACCCGCGCGCTCACGACGAACGAGAACGGCGAGACCAAAGAGTTCAACCTCGTCCAAACCCGTCGCGGCCTTGCCAAGGTGATTCGTACCGTCGCCGACGACAAGAATTTCCGAAGGCGCCCCGTATCAACGGTTTGCCCGTTTGGGAACGACAGTCCAGCTCCGAGCCGCCTCGCAAGGCTCCGGCGTGCAGGCTACAGTCGCAAGCCGGATTTTGCGCTCGCCCGCGTCGGACCGGCAACGCTCGCCGTTGGCGCGCCAGAAGAAGTGGATGAACTGGTGCTCGTGCGGCTGGGAATGAAGCCGGACCTGAAAATCACCGGGCAACTGTTCGATCGTTTCCAGGCTCTCGATCACGAGAGCGCGCTGCGGCTCATATCGCGCGATCCACCGGATCTCTCCCGCATTTTCCATCCCATCTTTTCGCGTGAATTAATCGATGCCTCGCAACTAATCGGCCTTGCAGTGAACCTGCAAAATCCAGTAAAAGCCAGAATTCTCATCAAGGTGAATGCTCCGAAAAATGCCGCCGACGTCGCGCGCGATTTGCGCACCAATCCGGACCAATGGCTTCGCCTGCCTGACTCGCCGCTGTTGCTTTACTCTCAGCCGCCGGAGATCCAAACACAGGGCAACTCCAATCTCGAGTTGCGTTTCACGATGCCCGAAGACAGTGCACGTCTTCTCCTCGAACGCCTGGCAAAAACGGATACTCCCGCAGCAGTAGCAGCGTATTGATCGAACAAGGCAAATGCAAAAGTTCAACGTTTACATTTGCCGGTTTGGTGCAATCGCGGTGGCGCTGATCTCGTTGAACGCAAATGCTGACCCGGTTTTGGTTGATGTCCGATCCGTTGATCCGACGATCACGGTCGACTTACGCTATGCAGGCCGAAAAAATTTCCTTGGACATTCGCTTTATCCCCGTGGAACACACGCACTCGCTCGTCCCGAAGTCGCCTCAGCTTTGGCTGTGGCCCAGAGCTTTCTGCGGCGTTACCAATATGGCCTCAAAATCTGGGATGCGTATCGGCCGGTAGAAGTGCAGGCCATGCTCTGGCAGGCGTCACACAACAGTGATTACGTTGCCAATCCCGAAATCGGCGCCGGCTCGCTGCATAGTTGGGGTATCGCCGTCGACGCCACCCTGGTCGACTCACGGATTCGCGACGTCCGCATGCCAACGGACTTTGACGATTTTACTCCCGCTGCAATGTTGCCTTACATGGGTTCCTCTTTCGAAATACGCTGGAACCTGCGTTTGCTGCGGTACGCTATGCACAAGGCTGGTTTTTGCGGCTTACGCACTGAATGGTGGCATTTCACGATCCTTGATTGGCAAAAATACTTGCCGCCTGAAAAAGCAAAGAGTGCCGCACAAGCTTTAGAAAATCACGAGGAAGGCGCATTGTGATCGATTCGATACTCCGTGGTTTGCGGCAGCCGGAGTATGTTCACGTGTTGCTCAATCCGTTGCCGGTTTACGGCTTGCTCATCGCCTGGATTGGATTGCTCATCGCTTTTTTTCTAAGAGCCGCCGCGCTCAGATCGCCGCATTAGTGCTGGTACTCATCAGCTCGCTCTCCGCATGGCCAGTTTATGAATTTGGCCAGCAGGGATACGATCGCGTTCTGTCGATGACTGATGAAGATGGAGAACGCTGGCTCGATGAACATCAAGATCGCGCGGAGGATCTCATCTGGATCTTTTACGCGCTCGCGGTCTTGAGTGCTATCGCAATCGCAGCGCCGATAAAATGGCCAAAGTCTTCTGCACCACTTGTGATCTCTGGTGATTTTTCTCGGCGCAGTGACCTTGGGGGCCGGTGGCTACATCGCTTATGCCGGCGGCAAAATCCGGCATCGCGAATTTCGTACCGAACCAGCGCCGCCGAAGAGGACGCACGAGAACGAACATTGAGAGTCGATCGCGTTGAAGCGTTAAAGGACGGAAACGCCATTGTCATTCTGAGCGAAGCGAAGAATCTCGGACTAGCTATTGCAACAGCGCTGACCTCACAATCAGAGATGTTTCGCTTCGCTCAACATGACAGGATACACGGCGCGGCTTCAACGCTTTAACGCTTCAACCCTTCAACGCTTGAGCGATGCGAACTGAACTCCAGCGCGCTGAGCAAAGGTCGAAACGCGCAGCGAATCTCTCAAGAAACCGCTCGGTCTCTTCGATCTCGTTCTGACGCAGATTCTCTTCGTTGTCGGCTCGAGCTGGGTCGGCGCCGCGGCGAAGCTCGGACAAGCGCATCTTTTCTTTTGGCTACTCGCAATTTTGCTTTTCTACATTCCGCAAGCGGCCGTCGTCATTTATTTGAGCAATCGCATGCCGCTCGAAGGCGGCATCTATCAATGGGCCAAGCTCGGCTTCAACGAGTTCGCCGGATTTATCGTCGCGTGGAACCTCTGGCTGCTGTCGATCACGGTCATCGCGCTCGGCGGAATGTTCGTCACCACGAACATCTCTTACGCGATCGGTCCGGACGCCGCCTGGATGCCCGAGAACAAATGGTGCGTGTCGCTGATCAGCGCCGCATTGGTCGGCGGCTTCGGCTGGGCGTGTGTTCGTGGCCTCTCGTTAGGCAAATGGGTTCACAACATCGGCGCCTTTGCGATGTTCATCGTTTACGCAGCGCTGATCTTGTTGCCGCTGCTCGCGCTCGCGCGCGGCGAATTGAAACGTTATCAGCCGCTTCAGTCTCGCGCTGCCCGCCATGTCGATCTTCTATTGCTTCAATATTTTCAGCAAACTCGCGGTCGGCGCACTCAGCGGATTTGAATACGTGGCGATTCTCGCCGGCGAAACGCGCTCGCCCGCGCGCGACATCGGACGCTCCGTGCTCATCGCTTCACCGGTGATCGCGCTGGCTGTTCATTCTCGGCACCAGTTCGGTGCTCGCGTTCGTCGGCAACAACCCGATCGATCTTATTGGTCCGGTGCCGCAAACGCTGCGACTCGGGCTACGTTCCTTTCCGATCGCGGGCGCCATCGCGTCGATCGGAATTCTGTTGATGACCACGCGAACGATTGCTTCGACCAGCGTTCACGTTACCGGCAGCTCGCGATTGCCGATGGTTGCGGGCTGGGATCGACTGCTGCCGAATTGGTTTTCGCGTTTGCATCCGCGATACAAAACGCCGGTTAATTCCATCATCTTCGTCGGCGCGACCACACTTCTCATCGCGATCGCCAGCCAGATCGGTGCCGGAATCCAGGAAGCGTTTCAACTCGTCGATAACGCCGCGAATGTTTTCTACGGCATCGTTTACTTCACGATGTTCGCAATACCGATTTTTGGCGCGGGCGCGATTCGTTCGGGCGCCCCGATCTGGTTGCGCATTGCGGCGATCTGTGGTGCTGCCGTCTCGCTGTCCGCGATTTTTTTCACCATCTATCCGATTATCGACGTGCCGAGCCCGCTTAGTTTCGCCGTGAAAATCATTGCCGTGACCGGAATTGCGAATGCGATCGGCGTCGCAATTTATCTCGTTGGCAAGAAACGTCGGCGCGGCTAACTGCAGTTTTCGGTAACCCAGCGCAAATATTCGGGCAGCCCGCTCGAAATTGGAACGAAGATGATTTCCGGAACTTCGTAGGGATGCAATGAGCGCAATTTTTCCTGGAACGCTGATTGCCTATCCTCGCTCAGCTTGAACAGCACGAGGGTTTCGTTTCCTGATTCAATTTTTCTTTCCAGCGGTAAATCGATTCAACCGCCGGCAAAATATTCGCGCAGGCCGCGAACTTTTTGTGACAAGTTCACTCGAAATGTCGCCGCGCCGTTTCCTGATCCGGAAAGGTGCTTAGTGCGAGAAGAACTTTTCAGCCATGTCGTTAACGTGAGTCCAGTCATTCCGAGCGTAGTCGAGCGAATCCCGTGGCGCTACCTCACGTTATCGCCGCGGGATCCTTCGACCCCGAAAGCTTTCGGGCTCAGGATGACGCGTGGATGCGGACCGACAGATCCAACCGCCGCCGATTACAACGTCGCCATCGTAAATTACCGCGGCTTGACCCGGAGTGACCGCGCGCTGCGGGTCGTGCAGACGCAATTCGGGCGCGATCATTTTCCAACGGCGTCACAGTCGCAACCGTTCCGGGATGATTATAGCGAATCTTGACCGTCGCTTCGAACGACGAGGCAGGCCAGAAGGACCATTCAGCGATGTCGTCGCCTCGCCTTTCGCAAGGAGAGGGTAGGGTGAGCGTTCGGGTGTCGTGCGATGAGTTCATCCCGGCAGCACAGGATGCCAGTTCACACGATCGATTTCGAATTCCTCGCAAACCAGATCGTCGGCGTCGCCAACGATGACGCGATTTGTTGCCGGATCGAGGTCGACAACGTAACGCGGCCGCAGCGAACCGCCCGGAAGTCCTTTGCGCTGGCCGATCGTGAAGAGCTCGATGCCGCCGTGTTCGGCAACGAAGTTTCCATCGACATCATAAATCTCGCCGCGATGAAATTCGTTTTCGCCGAGGTGCGAACGCAAAAACGCTTTGTAATCATTTCCCGGAACGAAACAAATTTCCTGGCTATCGATCTTGTCGGCGACCTTCAGGCCTAACGAATGGGCGATCTCCCGAATCTGCGGCTTGGTCATCGTGCCCAGCGGTGTAAGCGCGCGGCGCAACTGCGGCTGACGCAGACTGAAATAGAAAATAGGACTGATCCTTGCGCGGATCGACGCCTTTGCGCAGCACGGCGTATGGAGCCGCGGCGCCATCGCCGCGATCGGGACGAGGGCGTCCCGGCTCCATGTTCGATGATCGCGTAATGACCCGTCGCGATGTAATCGCAGCCGAGCGCTGCCGCTTTACTCCAGAGATTGCCGAACTTGAGTTTTTCGTTGCACATCACGCACGGGTTCGGCGTCCGGCCGGCCTGGTATTCGCTGGCGAAATAATCAATCACGACGCGCTCGAACTGATCGGCCTCGTCAACCACGTAATGCGGAATGCCGAGCGCATGCGCTACGCCGCGCGCATCGGCGACCGCCTGCGGCCCGCAGCATTTGTCCTCCGCGCGCGAGATACAATCCTGCGGCCAGACCTTCATCGTCACGCCGATCACGTCGTAGCCTTGCTCGCGCAGCAAATATCCGGCGACGCTGGAGTCCACTCCACCGCTCATGCCGAGCAAGAACGCGCTGTTTGGTTTTGTTCATTGCACTGTAACGTGAACGTTCACAATCGCGGGTCAAATACGCATCGAGTAGCGCACGCATCTCGCGTGTCGATTTCGGCGTCGCGCCGAACGATCCGCTCGATATCGCGAGCTGTCAGCGCAGAACCGAAAAGTCGCGTGGCGGACGCTATCGCAGCGCGCGAGACGCGCCGCTACCCAGGCTTTACCGCTCGGCTCACGAAGGGACTACCGCGCAGCGTAAATCGCCACGGCAGATGCGCAGAGCGGCTGATGCCGATGCGTTTGTCCGCCACAACATCGAAAGTCGCGCGTGAGTTGGAGACGAAGCAGTGGCGCGGATCGGCAGCACAGATCCATCTCATGATCTCGGCCGGTAATAGCGAACGCTTGTGTGAGTTTGCCCGGACCGGAGCAAAGCTGACGGAGATCGTTAACGCCACGGCGTCGCTTCATCAGTTCAACTCCTCGCCGCGGCTCGAGCGCGCGAATCAAAACAAAGCCGTTCGCGTCGCCTTTCACCAGCACGTTTAACATCCAGTGAACGCCGTAGTTGAAATAGACGTACGCCGCGCCCGCTTTGTTACGCTCGATAAAGCTACGCGCGCTCGGGCGCGTAAAAGTGTGCGCGGCTTCGTCATCGATTGCCGCATACGCTTCCACCTCGACGACGATCCCGGAGCATTCGCCCCAAATCAGTTCAGTGCCGATGAGTTCGCGCGCACACGTAAGCGGATCGCGCTTGAAGAAATGCGGAGCGGATAATCTTCTCCAGTGCTTTCTCAGTTTGGTCGTGCCTCTTCATTATTCAACGTCGGCGAAAGCCGCCTCTCCCGTCGCGAAGGGAGAGGACTAAGGTGAGGGGTTTGATCGCTGTAGGAGTCCGCTTGCTTTCGACCTACCCTCATCCTCCCCTTCTCCCTCCAGAGGTAGAAGCGACCCGTACGCACGCTGCATATTCATCCGCGACGGCGACCATGATAACGACCACTAATGTGTCCTACCGGTCTGCTCACGACACTAAGCCGACGGCTTGTAGTAAACCGGAATTTTCACGTTGGATTCGACCGGTTGGCCGTTGCGGAAGGCCGGGATGAATTTCGCGCCATCGAAATCCGTAAGCGCCGCGTCGCCGAAACCAAGCAGCGGCGGTTCCTCAGATAAGACCTGCATGTTCGTCAGATTTCCTTTCGCATCGACGTTCAGCGCGAGCTCCACAACGCCAGTGACCGCCACCGTGCTGCCCGTGTCGGGATAATGCAGACCAGTGAATTTTGAGTCCTGGCCGACGTACGGTTGGGGATCAATGAAATCAGTTTCCTTGTCCACTTCATTCAGTTGCTGATTGGCGAAGATGCGCAGCCGCGGTTTGCCGTTCACGACTGCGAATTTCACTGTCCCATAAAAACGGCGATGACCGGCTGGTGATTGTGAACCGCTGGGATGAACTTGGCGGTGGCCAGGCGTTTGAGTAATTCCTGCTCCAGCAGTTCAGATCCGCGTGTGCCGCGATACGCGCCGCTACGTAACGATCTGGCCAGTCGGCGCGACGAGACAGGAAAACATTACGGCGGCTTCCTTTTGACCCTTCTTGATCAGGTCGGCGGTGTCTATCGTGTTGATCAGCGAATTTGGAGCGGTTCCGACCAACGCTGGCCGAACCTCTGGCAGCGTTGGCCGCGGTGACGGTGATGGTGATCCGGGTTTTGGCGTCTGCGCTGAGGCAAGATCAGCACTCAGCAACAAACCAACAAAGCAAAAATCCGAAGTCGCATGGCGAAATAGGCAAGCGAAACGCTTTGAAAGCGGTTCTTGTCATTCGAGCGAAGTCGAGGCCGCAACTGCGCATTCCGAGAGATCCTACGCTCGCTGCGATCCGCCAGCGGCGGCTTCCATCGCGCGTCGCAATCCTTTGCACAACTTTGTGCCGCCGGAAATAATCGATGACCGCGTCGCGTGTTTGCACGGGGTGCAGAACGCAATTCGCCTCCGGCCTGTCAAGCAACGCTCGCAATTTCATGAAATGATGGCCGCCGCTCCGCGCGTCGAAACTGTTGACCGCGATTACGTATCTCTTATCGCGCTCCAGCGCGCGTCCATCTGGAAATGTCATTGAAGTGATCCTGCGATCCAGACCGCGACCCTCCACTCTTACTGCGATCCCCAGCAAACTTCGTGGCTCATGGCTGGCATACACTTCTTCCATCACGCTTTTTATTTCATCAGGAGAGAGCGTGGCGGTAACGATGAGGTTTTCGTAGGGAATGATATTCCAAATGTCGTTTACCGTCGTTAGGCCTGCAGCAAGTTTAGCGTTTTCATCGAAGACGCCATGCATGACCGCATCGACCATAATGCTTCGTTCCGCCAATGTCTCTGTAATCGCGGCGCCGATCAGCTTCTCGATTTCACTCGGGTGACCGCGCCGGCCGCGAGCGTGCAACGTCTCCGTCAACTCGCCGATCGGCTGTGCAAGCGACGCTTCCGATTCCGCAAGCTGCGATCCTGCTCTTGAAAGGACAACCGTGATCCGGATCGAAACGGTTATCCATCAGCTCACAGATCGCTTCACGACGTAGCAATTTTTTCGAATTTCGATCAAACAACAGATCGACGCGGCCCACGTGAATTCCGAAGTGGTCCGCCTGCGTGAAGAGCACGCGATTCGTCAGGCGACTTGGAATCGCCTGATGAGTATGGCCCGCTATGAACGCTGCGACATCCGGGAACTCGGAAGTTAACGCCATCACCGTGTTCGCAAAGTCATCGCCGCCCGTGCGCGGCTTCAGTCCCATGTGACCTGTGAGCACAATCGCGTCCGCGCCTTCGCTGTTCGCTTTCGCAATTGCGCGGCGCACAGACTCAACGGGATATTGAAAATCGATTCCAACCGTAAACTCCCGCGGAAGCCAGAACGACATGCCCGGCGTTGTGATTCCGATAATTGCGACTTTGATGCCCTCAATTTCCTTAACGATAAATGGCTGAACCTTTGCGAACGGATGTTGCGAATCGGAAGATGAGCCGGCCGGTTTTCCGTCTAACGTTGTGTTCGCACCCAGCACCGGCATTGCCGATTTTTGTAGCGCATTAGTAAACGGCTCGCATTCCCCAATCGAATTCGTGATTGCCAATCACCCAGGCGTCGTATTTGAGGTGATTGAAAAGATCGATCATCAGTTCGCCCTTGTTTCGGAGGCTCACCTCTGTGCCTTGATAGACGTCGCCGACATCGACCAGGATCGAGTTCGGATTTTGCCTGCCGCCATCGGCGGATTTGCGTGACGCAACGCGCCAAACCGCCGCGATCAGCAGTTCCGTCGTAATCAGATGTCGGCAAAATATGGCCATGCAAATCCGTCGTGTGCAGGATCGAGATGCAGACTGTGTCCGGCTCAAGCGCGGCAGCGGCACTCGCCAGCGTCGGAAAAGCACCGAGCAATCCCGCGCGACCGGCGAGTCTCAAGAAATCGCGGCGACTCCAAACTTTGTCCTGTAGGAGCATCGCGTAAAGTTCGTTCTTGGCGAAGGCTAGCTAAGAATGAATTGGCGCTTCAAGAAAAAAGCGCCTCAAGCTGCAGGATAGTCCTTTGTCGCTTGTCAGTTGGGCGGTCGAGGGATGAAGGCTAACCGAAGTTTACTGAACATGCGGTTGGGCGAACTGCGCTTTGTCGTTCGCGTCACCGATGAAGCTGGAAAAAGAAGTCGGCCAGATCGTTCCGGGCTCGAAGTTTCGGCGTGAGGCCGCACGTGGGCGAATAGCCCGGGCCGCAGCCAGGCAGATACCGTCCGAATTAGGACCGGATTGCCTGTTAATTGCAGCTGGCCGGTCCTCTTCGCCGCCCGGATCTCCATGTCACCGGCCCAGATGTGAGCCATCGTTCGCAGGTCCGTGGTTAAATGGACATCGATTTCCTTTCCGGGATTGTCCACGCACAACTCACGCGCCCCATTTTCGAGCACGATCCACCAATGCCCAAACTTTGGAAGACCGCGGAAAAGGAACTTAATTACCGTTCGTCCACCCGGGAGTTGGGTAACATCGATCCGGCGATGCAGATCGCATATGAGCAGTTCCACGTCGAGTTCATCATCGTTCATCTGGCCGCGCGCCCATTTCATCCCCCCACTTGCCAAGACCGAGGATGATTGGCTTGAGTTCCTTGGCCGCGGGCATTGGTTGATACTCCGTTCGCCGCTGATCAGGCACCGTTTTCCGAACGACAAGCCCACATTCCTGGAGCTGGTTCAGGCGTTTGGTCAGCAAAGTCGGAGAGATTTGCGACAACGCACGCTGAAAGTCCTTGAAGCGCGTCGTTCCGAGCAAAAGCTCACGAATGATGAGAATCGTCCACCGTTCCCCTAAAACTTCGGCAGCTTTGGATACGGGGCAGAATTGACCATAGCGAATGCTCATGAGCGCCAGAGCAATACTACATACAAAGTAGTTGGTTACTACATTCTGCGTCGTGGACAGTCACCGAGCGAACCCCTTATTATGTCGCGTCGAACAGGACGAAAGTCCAACTAAAAACAAACCTATTGCTTCCTGATATGCTCAACGAGAATTCTATTGCCGATTTTAAAGCAAACCTTCGCGGACGGCTGATCGAGCCGGGCGACGCAGATTATGATGAAGCGCGCAAGGTCTACAACGGGATGATCCATAAGAAGCCGCGGTTGATCGCGCGGTGTGCTGATGTCGCAGATGTCATCCGTTCAGTGAACTTCGCCAGAGATAACGATCTGCTTGTCTCCATCCGCGGCGGCGGTCACAACGCAGGCGGTCTGGGAATTTGCGATGACGGTCTGGTGATCGATCTCGCGTCGATCAAATACACGCGAGTCGATCCTGCGGCTCGCACCGTCACAGCCGGCGGCGGATGCGTCTGGGGCGACGTCGATCATGCCACGCATGCGTTCGGACTCGCGACGCCGAGCGGAATCATTTCCACAACTGGCGTCGGCGGATTAACCTTGGGCGGCGGCGTCGGTCATCTCACCCGCAAATGCGGGTCTGAGCATCGATAATTTGCTCTCGGCTGATGTCGTCCTGGCGAACGGCAAATTTGTGAAAGCCAACGCCGATGAAAATCCGGATTTGTTCTGGGCGCTTCGCGGCGGCGGCGGCAATTTTGGCGTCGTCACGTCGTTCACGTTCAAGCTGCATCCGATCGACACGCTCTATGGCGGTCCAATGCTCTACGAACTGAGCGAGACAGCCGACGTGATGAAATGGTATCGCGATCTGATTCCCACGGCGCCCGATGATCTGAATGGCTTCTTCGCCTTTCTCACTGTGCCGCCAGCTCCGCCGTTCCCCGAACATCTGCACATGAAAAAATGTGCGGCGTCGTCTGGGCATACGCCGGACCACAGGAGAAAGCAGAAGAAACATTCGAGCCGATCCGGGCCTTCAAAAGCCTGCGCTCGATTTCGTGGGGCCGCTGCCGCAGCCGGCGTTGCAAAGCATGTTCGACGCGCTTTATCCGCCGGGCCTGCAATGGTACTGGCGCGCCGATTTCGTGAATGAGATAAGCGACGACGCGATTGCGCAGCACATTCGTTTCGGTGAAGCGCTTCCAACGATGCATTCCACCATGCATATGTATCCGATCAACGGCGCCGCAGCACGCGTCGGCAAAAATGATACGGCGTGGAATTATCGCGATGCGATGTGGGCCCAGGTCATCGTCGGCGTTGATCCTGATCCGGCGAACAAGGACAAAATCGTTTCGTGGACGAAGAGCTATTACGATGCGGTGCATCCGTTTTCCGCGGGCGGAGCATACGTAAACTTCCTCATGGGCGACGAAGGCGAGGAACGCGTGAAGAAAACCTACGGCGGCAATTACGAACGGCTGGTCGCGATCAAAAAGAAATACGATCCCGATAATTTCTTCCGCGTGAATCAAAACATTAAGCCGACATAGTCACCTGCCGGCCGGTTCGAGTGAATCCGCCTCTCCCCTACGAAGGGAGAGGACTGAGGTGAGGGGTGAAAGACTGTTCCCGCGACGGCTGGACCTCTCACCTCTCTACGAAGGCAGAGGCGGAACACTCGCGAAGTAAACGAGTCGTTACCTATTCAAATTTTGAAAATCAGGCCTCAACACGTGAAAATGAAGCAATGACTGCTGACGAGCTAAGATCATCGCAAGCGCCCCTGAAAGCGCAGTATCGCGAGCGTCCTGAGACAGCATTGGTCACGCTGCAGAGCCGAGGGACGCGTCGGCGAAAACATGACGTGCAAAATCGAAACCGGAAAAGCGCGCGTCGAAGCCGGTCTTCATCCGGCGACCGGTGGCGATGGGCAAAGCGCGTGTTCCGCCGACATGTTGCTCGAAGCGCTGGTCGGATGCGCAGGCGTCACGTTGCGCGCAGTCGCTACCGCTCTCGGCATTCCATTACGTGACGCGACAATTCGCGCGGAAGGCGATCTCGATTTTCGCGGCACGCTCGGCGTTTCGAAGGATGTGCCCGTCGGGTTTAAGCAAATTCGATTGAACTTCGATTTGGACACCGACGCGAGCTGAAGAGCAGATCGCGACACTGCTTCGTCTGACCGAACGCTATTGCGTCGTTTACCAAACGCTTGAGTCATCCTGCCGAGATCAGCGTTTTGCACCGCGTAATATCTCGCTAAAATCAGCGCCTATGCCGTTATACATGGACATTCACAATCTTCCGGAGGGAACAACTCCGGAAGACGTCGCGAAGGCTCACGCCAAGGATATGGAAACCCAGCGGAAATACGGCGTCGAATATCACAAATACTGGGTCAATGAGAATGGCAGCAAAGTTTTTTGCCTCGCGCATGCGCCAAACGCAGAGGCGGCAGAGTGTGTGCATCGCGAAGCTCACGGGATGATGGCCGAGAAGATTATCGAGGTGCAGCCCGACGTCGCAGAAGTGTTCCTCGGCGGTGTCGAAACAAATCCGGCCGGAGCGGTCCTTCTTCCTGGTGGCGGAGCCGATGACGCGAGATCCGGGAATCCGAACTGTTCTGTTCACCGACGTTGTAAATTCAACAACGTTGACGCAATCGCTGGGCGACGAAGCCGCACTTGCAATCGCTTGGCGTGCACGACACGATCGTGCGAGATGCGTTGTCCGCGTTGGGCGGACGCGAGGTAAAGCATACCGGGGACGGAATCATGGCGTCGTTCGTTTCGGCAGCGAGCGCAGTGCGATGCGCAATTCAGATTCAGCGGGAATTGGACAAGCACGCCCAAACGAACTCTGAACATCCGCTCAAGGTGCGAGTCGGCGCCGCAGCCGGCGAACCGGTCGAGCAAAATAACGATCTATTTGGATCGACAGTTCAACTGGCCGCCCGCCTGTGCGCTCACGCGCAGCCGGAACAAATTCTGGTTTCGAACGCAATCGCCGAGCTGTGCATCGGCAAAGGACTTTCGTTCGAGGACGTCGGCGAAGTGACCCTCAAAGGCTTCGGTTCCCCAGTCCGCGCCCACGCCGCCGCATGGCGACAGTGATTATACAGATTTTATCTGCAATTAATTGCAGATTTTTCAGGCCGAATTCTCGTTAGGCGTATGGTCGCAAATAGATTGGTCGCCTCGGTCCTGGTGCTTTCCGTCACTCTCGCACTCGCCACATCAAACTACGAGTATGGACTCTGACGAGTATGTTACCATTGCCAATGGCATATCACCGGACGGAAAGTTCGCGATCACCGCGCACGGATCAGGTTACCTAGGCTACTATGATTTTCCACCTGTATCTCACTGATGCTATCAGCGGAAAGAAAATTGGTCCGCTAGAAGAGATCGTTGGGCACTTGCAACACGGGCGCTGACGCGTTTGCGGCGAAATGGTCCACTGATTCACGTCAGGTTACGATTATTTACAGGGTTGGTAGGCCACTGAAGGCAGCTACATACCGTATTGAGCGTCGGCGAGCGCGCTCGATAAAGGGCCCATTCGACGTCAAGGCCGACGACCTCCTTACATACTGGCAGACCTACTCCTCAGCGACGATGCCGAGCCCCAGAATTTTTGGCACACCAGTCAAACATGACTGAAACGCCTAACTAAGGCGATGGAGATCGCGAGCCGCCATCATATCCGGCTTTATCAGTTCGATTGTTTCACCGGTTGCCGTGCACGCCGTCTCTCGCGGCAGCTCACCTTGGACTTCGTTAGATCAGCTGTCGTGTAAATGCGGATGAGGCATATCGCTTTATCTACTCTGCGCTGTCGCAGTTCAGAGCTGGTGCTGCGCGGATGTGACAAAACTTCCAGCAGAAGATTCGAAAGGTTTTGCAGGACTCCTCACGTTTTCATGAGGTTCATTCCACCAGCGATTTACCACCGGCAATCGTCACAGTTTGCGGCGGCAAGCTCGCCGATCCGGTCAGAAATGGAACGCGACTGACGCTATCATCGATCCAACGCTTCCAGGCAAACGCCTCATTTGGGCGGCCGTCAGCGGTGACTATCACGTTGTGCATTACGAGCGCGGCGGGATCGCGCACACGTTTCACGTGTTGGTTGCCAAACTGGCGAAGGACGAAGCGAAACCAAAAGTGGTTTGGAGCGCCGTTGAGGTCCGTTCAAAGACTACGCAGCGTTCTCGACGCGCTGCGAACTGGCAAACTGGACGATCGCTTGATTACCGCCGATAGTGCGGATTGGCACCATCCCCGCAGCGACTAAGGTGGATCGACTTCTCCTGAAGGCGATGCCAAAGAGAATCGCCGAAGGCACAGTTCTCCTCTTATGGCGTTGGCTGCCGAAGCTAGTTACAAATGTCAGGCGGCTGGCCGCAGCGCTTGCCAACGCGTTGAGGACAACGCGTTCCACCTTTATGATCCCGCGCAATTCTGTAAATTCTGTCCAACCATCCCATGGCACTTGAAGAAAAATACGCCCTGATCACTGGCAGTTCGCGTGGAATCGGGAGAGGCATCGCGCTGTCACTGGCAGAAAGCGGAGTAAAAGTCGGCGTTCACTACTTCCAAAACGAGGCTGCTGCGAAAGAAACGCTCGAACAGATCCGCAAATGCGGGTCGGATGGTTTTTCTGGTGCAGGCCGACGTGACGCAGACCGGACCAGATCGCGCAGATGTTTCGGAAGCTGAAGGCGGAATTCGGCCACTTGGACATCTTCATCACCAACGCAAGACCCGAGGCGTCCAAATTTTTCAGCCGCCTCTCGATATCACGTTAGAACAATGGGACGCAGCGTTCGATTCGCAGGGCAAAAGCATTTCTCGTCGGTGTTCGCGAAGCGCTTCCCATGATGCGTGAGGGCGGAAGAATCCTCGCCATTACTTACGCGGAAGGAAGTCGTACCGGTGGACACCAACCGTGGGTGGCCATGGGAGCAGCGAAAGCCGCCCTGGAATCACTGGTTAGCATTTCGCCGTAGCCGTGGCGAAGCGCGGCATCACCGTGAACGCAATCAGCCCGGGATGGACTGAGGATAGCGTGTTGAACACGCTGCCTGAGCAGGCGCAGCAACTCGTTCGGAATTGGCACATCGGCGGTTGGACGCCGATGGGGCGCCTGGGCACGCCTGCGGATATCGGCGATGTCGTTATACTGCTCTGTTCGGAGAAAGCCCGTTGGATTACCGGACAAGTGATCTATGCCGATGGCGGCGCGTCATTGATGAATCCAGAGATCCCTCCGGAAATACAAATCGGCTAGCTCCGGACATGACATCTTGACAGCATATTGATTGCTGTCATGATGCGGTAATGAGAACGACCGTAACGCTCGATCCCGACGTGGAGAAACTCCTGCGCCGCGCCGTGCGTGAGCGAGGCCAGTCGTTCAAGAAAGTGTTGAACTCGGCCATACGCCACGGATTGACCCACAAACCCAAACCAACGCGCTTCCGGCAAAAGACTTTTTCGCATGGGTCCGGCCCGCGCCCGGCGTGAATCTTGCGAAGGCGCTCCAGCTCGCTGCGGAGTTGGAGGACGCGGAGATCATTCGCAAGCTCAAGCTGGGTAAATGAAACTCGTCGATGCAAATGTGCTCGTCCACGCAGCCAACGCAGATGCAAGAGAACACCCGTCCGCGAGAAAATGGATCGAAGCGGCGTTCTTGGAGTACAGAGCCAATCGGATTCGCGTGGATCGCGCTGCTCGCCTTTATTCGCGTTTCTACTCGACGCGGTCTGCTAGCCAGGCCTCTCAGAATTGCCGACGCGTTCGAGTTGTCGAAGATTGGCTAAGGGCGGACAACGCAGTCGTCGTCCATCCGGGTGAAAATCATGCAGCAATTTTGCGCAGCCTCCTGGAGCCGGTTGGCACTGCTGGAAATCTGACCAGTGACGCGCACCTAGCCGCGCTCGCGATCGAGCATGGCGCCGAGCTTGTTTCCTTCGATCGCGATTTCAACCGATTCGAACGCTTGCGCACTGTCATTCTGAAGGCGTAGGTCTATCTCGCTATGTTCAACCTCGAAGGAATTGATCACGTAGCGCATGGGCGTGCGCGACATCGAACGATCGGCCAAATGGGTACATCGACGTTCTCGGGTTCGAGCGACTTCATGATGGCATGTGGAACGGGGTGCCGACTTTTATTGGCAAAGGAAATACCGGGATCGCCTTGTTCCCCGCGAACCAGGAGCCGAAAACGTCCGCGCACCGCGAAATTCGAATGCTTCATCTGGCGTTTCGCGCGGACCGGGAAAATTTTCTCGCTGCGCAGCGGGAACTAAAGAAGCGCGGAATCAAATTCGAATTCCAGGATCACGAAATCGCGCACTCGATTTATTTCCGCGATCCCGACGGCCACCAGCTCGAGATTACGACGTACGAGGTCGAGTAGCGCGGCGCATTCTGCGCTCTTTGTCATGTCGCAGCGGAAATGCGCAAGAGCACTTGCTGCAGGCCGAGGCTTCCGTCATTGCCGAGCGCAGTCGAGCGAATCCCTAGCTGATTGTTCTGATAACGCGATGTCAGCAATCGCAGCAGTGTCTTGACTTTCCGCTGCGACAGTGACAAGAGCGACGGTTGCGACCGGCTTTTGGCATTGAACGCCGAATCGGGAGGATCTGTCGATAGTCCTCAAATCGTGAATTATCTGGTAGCGGAGTATCGAAAATCTGGGAAGGGTAACCGCCACAATATGAAAACAATCACGCTTAAGCCATTCGCTCTTTGTTTCGCCATTGTCGGGCTCGGCCAAATCGCTTCCGCACAAAGCGATTTGAAGACTGCCTGATGTCAGCCAGGCTGCCGAGGCCAAACAGCGCATTGCGTTGACGGATATCACGGTCAAATACCACCGCCCATTGGTGAACGGGCGAAAAATTTGGGGCGGCCTCGTTCCTTACGGCAAAGTTTGGCGCGCGGGCGCTGACGAAAACACGACGATTGAATTCAGCGATGCAGTTTCGGTGGAAGGGAAGCCGCTCCCTAAAGGAGTTTATGGTTTGCATATGATCCCGAATCAGGATTCGTGGACGGTGATTTTTTCGAAAACCAACACAGGCATGGGGAAGCTACAGCTACGACCAGAAAGAAGATGCTTTGCGCGTGGATGTGAAACCCAGACCGCTCGCCGAGCAGAAAGAGGCGCTTGAATTCGAGTTTGAAGATTTGAAGCCAACTTCGACGGCGGTGACGCTGAAGTGGGAGAAGTTGGGTGTTCCTTTCACTGTCTCTGTCAACGATGCGGACCAGACGTTGCAGAATATTCGAGCCCAACTGAAAGGCGCAGGCCAGTTTGCCTGGCAAGCCTTGGACCAAGGGGCGCAGTTTTGTTTAACCAGAAAGATCAATCTCGATGAAGGGTTGCGCTGGGCCGATGCCTCAATTCAGAATGAGGAAAGGTTCGATAATCTCAGCACCAAAGCGGATATCCTCAAAGCCCTGAATCGCCCGGATGAGGCGAAAACCACCTGGAACCAAGCGCTCGAGAAGGCCACTGCGCCGCAACTATATTCGTATGGTCGGCAGTTGCAGAATCAGAAGCAGGGTGCTGAAGCGATGGAGATCTTCAAAGAGGTGGCGAAACGGTTTCCGAACGGAGTCTTCGGATATCTAGCTCAGGCCCGCATCAAATCTGCAGCTGGTGATTTCGCCGGCGCGCTGAACGATGCGAAACAGGCGCAAGCTGCCGCTCCTAGTGATGCGCAGAAGCAGGCTATCAAGGGGCTGATCGATCGGCTCGAGGCGAAGCAGGATATCAACAAGTAACGCGGGCTATCTCGGACTTGGGACGATAGCCTCGATGGGACGCTCACCGGAAAGTGCGCCGTTGCACGTGATGCACCACAGCATCGCGCGATCGGCGGTCAGCAGACCGCCGCTACAGAAAGCGCCGTTGGCGAGCAGCCGTCGTGGTCGCGATCCTCGCTGTCGCGGGCACGGCCAATTCCGCCGATGCGCCGCCGTTGTTGTCTCCAGAACAAATGAATGCGAGCGAGATTCAGCTCGCACTACAAAAGCTCAACGTGCTTGGCCGCGTTCTTTACATCGCGGCGCATCCCGATGACGAAAACACAAATCTGATGGCGTTCTGGGCGAACGGTTCGCTTTACGACGCCGCTTATCTTTCGGTGACGCGCGGGGACGGCGGCCAGAATTTGATCGGCCCGGAACTGGGCGAGCGGCTCGGCGTTATTCGAACAGAGGAATTGCTCGATGCGCGGCGCATCGATCACGCGCAAGCAATTCTTCACACGAGCGATCGATTTCGGGTTTTCGAAGACGGCTGACGAAACGATGCGCATCTGGGATCACGACAAAATTCTTGCTGACGTCGTGTGGGTCATCCGGAAGTTTCCGACCGGATGTGATAGTGACGCGCTTCAGTCCCGAGGATCAAAAGACGCATGGCCATCACACGGCGTCAGCGATTCTGGCGCAGGAAGCATTCTCGGCAGCGGCCGACCCAAATCGTTTTCCAGAGCAACTGGCTTTCGTGAAGCCGTGGCAAGCGACGCGGCTGGTTTGGAACACGTCTCCGTTTTTCTTTACGAACCGGAATCTTCCATTCGATCCGACCGGTCTGACCGTTTTGGAAGCCGGCGGTTACAATCCGCTTCTCGGCAAAGCGTACACGGAAATCGCGGCGGCCAGTATCAGTATGCACAAGAGCCAGGGCGTGGGCGGCCTGCCGCGACGCGGCGCGCGAAAAGAATATTTCAAACCGTTGGAAGGTCAGCCGATGACGAGCTCGCTTTTCGAAGGCGTCGACACGAGCTGGTCGCGCGTTGCGAATTCCGAATCCGTTGCCGCACAAATTCGTCAGATCATTTCGAAGTTCAATCCCGCCGATCCGGCTGCGTCGGTGCCTGAGTTGTTGAAGTTACGGCAGGCGATGAGTGGAATTCAGGATGAGTCCTGGATCGCGGAGAAAAAAGCAGCAGCTGGACAAGATCATCGCTGCATGTCTCGGCTTGCATGTCGAAGCGTCGACAGCGACTGAAGCGTTCACACCCGGGCAAACCGCAGCAATAAAACTCGAGGCAATCAATCGCTCGAACATTCCAGTTACACTGCAAGAAGCTACGATTCCCCAACACTGGCGATTCAAACAAAATCGATGCGGCGCTTCCATCGAACGAACTCGTTACGAAGGATCTGTCGTGCAGGATTCCGGACGATGCTCCGTATTCGCAGCCGTACTGGCTTCGCAAACCCGGGACGCTCGGCACCTTCGCTGTCGACGATCAAAAGCTTATCGGTCTGCCCGAGAATCCCCCTGCTCTTCCGGTCGAGATAGTTTTGCAAGTCAGCGGACAGGAACTGCGTTACATCGTGGACACGAAGTATCGCACAGTCGATGCGGTGGCCGGCGAAGTGCCACGACCGTTGGTGATTGCGCCGCCGGTGTTCGCGAACGTTGCGAATAGCGTGCTGCGTGTTCCCGACGAACGAGCGCAAGACCTGTTTCAGTGCGCGTCACCGCGGCCACCGGTCCTGTGAAAGGAGAACTTAAACTGGCTGCACCGCAGGGATGGGAAGTCTCTCCGGCGTCTATCCCGATAGACCTGAAGGCAGCCGATGCCGAGATGGTGGCTACGTTTAGCATCAAACCACCGAATCAAAATGGCGAAGGCACGTTGCGAGCAATCGTTTCGATCGACGGCCGCGACTATTCGCTCGAGCGCGTGCGCATTTCCTATCCGCACATCGGCGTGCAGACGCTGATGCCACCGGCGCAAGCCAAACTAGTTCGCGCGGATATCCGCAAGAAAGGCGAGCGCATCGGTTACATTCCCGGCGCCGGCGATGATGTTCCGGAAAGCCTGAGACAAATCGGGTATTCAGTGAAGATGTTGAGCGAACCGGACATCACGGCGAAGAACCTGGCGCAGTTCTCTGCCGTCGTTCTGGGGATTCGCGCCTACAACACGCAGGATCGAATTTCCAACTGGTTGCCGGAACTATTTGCCTATGTAAAAGAAGGCGGAGTTGCCATCGCGCAGTACAACACACTCGCGGATCTTAAGACCAACCAACTGGGGCCGTATCCATTGGAGATTTCACGCGACCGCGTCACCGACGAAAATGCACAGGTGCGTGTTCTGGCGCCGAATAATCCGCTCATGAACATCCCAAACAAAATCACGCCGAAGGATTTCGACGGATGGGTTCAGGAACGCGGACTTTATTTTCCTAACAAGTGGGATCCCGCCTGGACACCGATCCTGTCGTGCAACGATCCAAAGGAAAAACCACTCGATGGCGGTCTGCTGGTTGCGAAGTCAGGCAAAGGTTTCTTTGTCTACACCAGTTATTCCTGGTTTCGGCAGTTGCCAGCCGGAGTCCCGGGAGCTTATCGCTTATTCGCGAACATGTTGTCGTTGGGAAAATGAGCGCACGAGATGACAACGCCAGATGCGCGTTCCTGGCGCAAAGCGTACGGCCTGGCGCTTTCACTTTTGCGGTGGAGGTGGTGCTCCTCTACCTGTTTACTCTCCGGTTCTCGTGAACCGGCTGGATTATCTTGTTCTCATCGCCACGATTCTGGCGATTCCGCTTTACGGCCTTTGGCGAACGCGCGGCAGCGCCTCGTTAGGCCAATATCTCAAGGGCGATTCGAGTATTCGCTGGGCAACTATCGGTCTGTCTGTGCTCGCAACGCAGGCTGGGCCGATCACGTTCCTTTCCATGCCCGGCCAGGCGTATGAAAGCGGTATAGGTTTTATCCAGAATTATTTTGGGCAACCGCTCGCGCTGATCGTCGTGTGCGCAGTGTTCGTTCCGATCTATCAGCGGCTGAAAGTTTACACGGCCTATCAATACCTTGGCCAACGCTTTGATCGAAAGACGCAGTTACTCGGCGCATTTTTGTTTCTCATCCAACGAGGCATCGCGGCCGGGATCACGATCTACGCGCCGGCTATTATTCTCTCCGCGTTGCTCGGCTGGCGCTTGAACCTGACCATCTGGCTCGCGGGTGGTCTCGTCATTGTCTACACAGTGATCGGCGGGACCAAAATTGTCAGCATCACGCAACGCTACCAGATGATTGTGATCCTGGTCGGCATGGCGATTGCATTTGCGGTCGCGGTTTACCGGTTGTCGCCCGATCTCTCCTTTGAAAACACGCTGTCGATCGCGGGTAAAATGGGCAAACTGGAGGCCGTCAATTTCTCGGTCGACCCGCACAAGCGATATACATTCTGGTCGGGCCTGATTGGCGGGTTTTTCCTCGCGCTGTCGTATTTCGGTGCCGACCAATCGCAGGTGCAACGATATATCGCGGGAGGCTCGCTCAAAGAGAGTCGCCTCGGGTTGCTCTTCAACGCCGCGGTGAAGGTGCCGATGCAGTTTTTCATTCTGCTGCTCGGCGCGATTGTTTTCATGTTTTACCAATTCGAAAAGCCGCCGGTTTACTTCAATCAACCTGCGTACCAGCGCGCGATGGAGAGCGGCTATGCGCCACAGTTAACGGAGTTGCAGACGCAATCCGATGAGGTCTTCGCGCAGAAGCGCGCAGCGATTCGCGCTGTTTCCACTGCATCCTCAAGCGAGCGCGATGCGGCGATGAACAGGCTACGCAAACTGGATGCGGAGGCGCACGCGTTACGGGATCAAACCAAGGCAGTTCTCGTGCAAGCGGGCGTGGATCCGAAGAGCAAGGAATCGGATTACGTATTCATCACTTTTATTCTTCAACAGATGCCGCACGGAATTGTCGGATTACTCATCGCAGTGATCTTGTGCGCCACCATGTCCGCAATGGCAGCAACTCTAAATGCTCTCGGGTCTACTACCGCGATCGATTTTTATCGGCCGTTGATTCGACCGAACGCGAGCGACCATCATTACGTAGTCGCGGCCCAGGCGCTGACGGCGGCGTGGGGTTTGATCGCCATAGGCGTCGCTTCATTTGCGAGTTTGGTCGAAAATCTCCTCGAAGCCGGCAACATTCTGGGCTCGATTTTCTACGGCAGCATTCTCGGTCTTTTTCTGACAGCTTTCTTTATTCGCCGAGTCACCGGATCAGCGGTGTTTTTGCGGCGCTGATTGCACAAACGCTCGTCTTCGTCCTGTTCGCGACGACGAATATCGGTTACCTCTGGTATAATTTTATTGGATGCGCGGCCGTACTGATTCTCGCGCCGATCCTGCAGCAAACTCTGTTTCGCAGCGCGGAAGCGTCCGCCGGGGTATGAAGCTCGTTCTGAGCCATGGATCACCCGATTATTTGTTTCGGCCAGCAACCGTGCGGATTTTTCCCAAGCGATTCTTATTCGCTAAAATTGTGACGGCTCGCCGCCTGCAAAAGGAGATCGGCGGAGAAATCGTCTTTTTCTGTCACGACAGCGATCATGACCCGCGCGAGACAACTACCATTTTGCGAGACCACCACAGCAACCGGGAAGTAGCTCTGAATTTTCAGTTCGAGAATCGGATCCAAAAGCAGTTTTCGCCGCTCTATGCCAAACGCGTTCTTCCGGAATGGCACGAGAAAACTGCGCGCCAACTTCCAAGTTATGTACCGCAGACTCTGGTGGAACACTTCAAGGAAACTAGATCGTCGAACGTCGCGGATTTCTGTCTCGAGATGTACACCCGAATGGGTTTGCTGGACGGCGTCCGGGTAGAGCGCTCCAGCGCACCCCAGTTCAGAGCACGTGCTGCGGCGGTCTCAGACTATTTCGTCGATCAGCCGTATGAAGGAGAAATCGTTCGTGCACGTTATCGCGACGGAAAATTGCTGCTGCACAAAGGCGGCGATCGGTTTCTGGAAATTCCCGGAGGCGAATTCGGTCCGGAACAAATCAGCCCGACCCGAGACACGCGTTTCGTTTGGATGCAATCAGTGATTCGGTGCACCCATTACGTCGCCGGCGCGAGCGAGCAGGATTACGTCAACAAGGCGGATGCTCCCGAGGTGAAATTCGTCAGGCGCGACGAAATTTCCGACTCCGGCAAATCCTACACGGAGGGGTGATGAAATCGGGGCCGCTCAAAATTGGGATCGCGTGTTTTCCGTTGATCGGCGGAAGTGGGATCCTGGCGACGGCACTCGGGTCAGAGCTGGCGCGCCGCGGCCATGAAGTTTACTTCTTCAGTTATGCTCAACCCGTTAGGCTGGACCTGCCGCAGGACAACCTTCATTTCCATCGAGTCGATGTTGCGCACAACCCTTTGTTTCCATCGCCCGATTACACTCTGCCGCTCGCGGTGAAAATGGCGGAGGTCGCGCGTTCCCAGCAGCTCGATCTTTTTCATGTTCATTACGCGGTGCCGCACGCACTCGCCGCGTGTTTGGCCTCGCAGATGTTAGGCCCATCAGCTCCGCGCATCGTCACGACATTGCATGGAACCGACACCACTCTGCTGGGGCAGGATCCCGATTACCGCACCGCCATCGAGCACGCCCTCGTGCACTCTGATGCGGTGACGGCAGTTTCGGAAAGTCTTCGGAACCAAACGCAGGAGATCTTCCGTCTGAAACGACCGATTGAAGTCATTCCGAATTTCTTCACTCCGAATAAACCGAAGCGAAGCCGCGAGGAAGTTCGACGCGATCTCGGCATCACCGACGAATTTCTTGTGCTGCACATGTCGAGTTTGCGACCGGTGAAGCGCATCGATCTACTGCTGCGCACGATCGCGATGTCGAAGAATCGGGAACGCATTCGGTTGTTCATTATGGCAGGCGGCCCTTTTGATCCTTACGAACCACTGCTCGATGAATTGCGACTTCGGGATATTGTCATTGTTCGCCAAAACACAGCTGTGGTGGACGAGTATGTGAGGGCCGCGGATGCGGGACTCTACACATCCGAATACGAAAGCTTCGGCCTAAGCATTCTTGAGACGATGTTCTATGGAAAACCTGTCGTCGCCTTCCGCGTCGGTGGCATTCCCGAAGTCATAGGAGATTCTTGTCCTCTGTATCCGTTCGGCGATGTAACCGCGGCTGCTGCTGGCTTGGATACGCTGGTCGAATCTCCGGATCTGGCGCGCGAACTGGGTGAACGCAGTCGCAATCGCGCGCTCGAACAGTTCTCGGCAGATCGCATCCTGCCTCAGTATGAGGCGCTGTATCGCCGTGTAATTGCCGGTGCAGACGTGATCGCTGACTCAGATTCGCCACACCTGGTCAAAGGCCGTTTTGCCAATTCATGACTATGTTGCCGAATCTTTCCAGCGTTCCAAGAGCGCTGTTTTTCCAAAAATCGGTCCAGCCATGCCGCAGACTTTTTAAGAATGGCCAATTTTTGATTAAATGGCTTTTTTGCCAAGCTTCTGATTAAGCGTTTCGTCGTAACGACGATAAAAGTTGCCAATTCAGCAACCCTTCTGTCAGACAACGTAGGGTTTTGCCACCCTGATTTGCTAGGTGCTCCAAGGTCGCACTCGACCTATCGAGATTATAATTACTCCAGTTCGCGACTCATCCGCCGAAGAATGTAAGTCCCGAGCGACTTTCGTTTCCTGTATACTTCAGACGCGAGGATTTCTCGAAAATTCGCTTCAAACTCGTCATAGGGCGGAAGCTTCGCCCTTAATTTCGTAATGAGCTCGTCAATTTGCTTTGACCTGGCGGCTCGCGTGACTTAGCTGCATCTAACTCCCGCGCATGTAAGGTGACATAAATGAAATTCCGCCAGAGGAGCGTTGCGACGTCACTGCCGTGAAAAAATGAAATGAAAGTTCTCAACGGCGAGCAGAGCACGGCGAGTACTCTTTAAATTGCTCGCGCAATATTCTCGCAACACAGCTAAGACGAAGGGCGTAGCTGCTGCCGAACCCGAAATAGCATCAAGCCGGCTGCAGCGAGCCCCGCACCGCGCGCTCCTCATTTTTCCACGGTCGGGTATCGGTTCGTGGATTTGTCGATACAACACTGCGTCCCTTTCAAAGTCAGTTAGAATTTTTCCGCGTCAGTTTTCGTTTTGACGCCGCTTCAGTGCTCGGTAAAGCTTTTTCTCGGTCGTGTATTCATATTTGGATAACCAGTAGTGATGAAGAAAACTATTTTACCGACAAATCCTCTCGGAGAAGCCTCAAAAGCGGCCACAACCGTGTTAAAACGCTCTTTCGAGCGATCGATTTTATTGGCTTGCGGCAAGCGCGTGGATGTGTGTTCGCACTAAATCAGAGACGGTTAGGTCCCGGCCTCTCGTATTCAGCGCCCTGGAAAATGACATACGCGTCATCCTCGGATTCAAGAGATACCATGATGGTCTTCAATCCGAGAATCCGATCCCTAAAGGTCGTCAATTTGCTTTTATCTGGGCGCTTTCTTCTCGTCGCTCAACGCAGGATCAACTCGAACCGCCTCAACAGACTCGGCGATCCGGTCCGTCAGAAGGCCGAACGCTAGTTCGAGACGCTTTTCCTCATTACCTGCTTCAATCTCCTCATCTTCCTTTTTTAAAGGTTTGAATTCTCTGCTGGAGGTATGTGGGTAAGATGTCTCTGTCTGCAAAACGAATTGATTGTTATCATTAATGTCTGGCCGTTCGATCAGTCGGTGCAGAGCTCGCCAATCCATCGAATCCCTCCTCTGCTAAGGCATCTCGCAACGCAGCTAGAAACATCGTGATCGTTGTTAACCTTGCTGACCGTCCACGATGCCCAGCGTCCCTGGCGAATGAGAAAAAAAAGGACAATCGAGCCGATAAAAATACTCGCCTTCCGCGTCAGCTATTGTGTCATTCCAGAAGTCTTCCACTTCGCCACGTTCCCATGAATATACCTTCGCTGAAAGCGCGGCACCTTAAAAATAGGCTGAATTCAACAGGGCTTCGACTACGGTCGTGAGATTCGATCTTCATAACGCCTACGTCATACTCGCCAAAAGCCTAAACAGCCATCCGAAACAAGACGTCAGTTTGCTATTTTTGCCACCGTTCACATACCCTAGCCATTACGAACGCGAATAAATCCCGACTTCACAGAGCGCCTTTTACCAAAATCAAACCAGCAACCCACCTGCAATCAACGCGCCTGCACAATTCGCAATCGGCAATCGAAAATCGAAAATCGAAAATCGCAATATCGCTGACCCCGTAGTTCACCGGATAGAATCTCCCTTGAATCTCTCGCAGAATCTATTTCGCTGCATTGCGCGGCCTGAAAGGCCTGCCATGCATTCCAAGCGCGCTCCCAATTTTGTTTCTCGGCCCAACATTGCGCTTCCAAGAAATGAAAATAGGCCGGTGAGTTCGGCCGTTCGCTAAAATGACGGGCGGTAAGGAGCGCATCATCAATCCGACCGTTCTGCATCTGCGCGCGATAAAGTTCGTAACCAATGGCATAGTTATCGTGCGCGGCTTGGAAGCGCTTTTCCGAATCTTGAAGAGAGAAATTTGTGGCGACTCGCGGCAGCGCGACCGGTTCACCGTATCGTTGGGTCAACTCGTAGCCGGCGCGAAAATCATTCTTGCTGGCTTTGTATTTCGCCACGCCAAGCCAGGCATAACGAAGCCAGTCGGGATGCTGTTCAACGGCTCGGGAAATCTCCTCGGGGTCGCCGCGTTCGGACCAAAACGCGAAGAGCGCGAGTTTTTCTGTTTCACCGAACGAACGTAAGTTCGGATCATTTCTCAACAGTTGCGCGAGAGCGCGATTGAAACGAGCACCGGAAATGCGGCTGAGATAGGGCAGGGCTAAATCGTGTTCGTTAAGTCCAATCGCCTCCAGAATCGGGCTGACTTCTGGACTCCTGAGCGAAGCGTCGCTCAGCATGCTTGCGTAGACTTGCGGCCGCAGAGGTCCGGCTCTGCGTAGCGCCTCACGCCAGGCTGCTACGGCCAAAACTGGATCGGTACGGCAGCCAGGCATTTCCTTCGGCCAGCGGAACTTCATAAGCGATCGGTTCCAGAAAGCGCGCCCGGCGGAAATCATCGACTGCGTTTTTCGTCTGTTTGAGTTCGACCTCTGCGATCGCGCGCTCTAAGTAAAGTTCCCAATCGAGCGGCGCCCATCGAAGCGCGTTAGTCGTCAGTGCAACTGTTTCACTAAAGTTGCGTTCGGTATCGGCTACCGCCGACAATTGCTTCGCGCTGGCAACACCGACTGAGCCGGGAAGGAGTTTTTCACCGCGGGCGGCGACAACCAATGACAGGCCCGCAGCAAGTAATACCAACCCGACAAAACGAAATAAGATCGACGTCCACCGGCTCCTTTTTAGAGAGAGCGGCCGATGCGCTGAGAGCCCAAGCAAAAATACTGCCGCAAACGCCGTACCCATCTGGTGCCCGGAAACATCGACAATTCCATCGATCGCAAACAGGAGCGCTGCGATAAGCGCGGCGAGACGATAACCTTGGTTGGTTCCCGCTCGCAGCGGGAAAGCTCGACTAGCAAGCAGCGTGATACCGACGATGATAAGCACCACGGCTGGCCACCCGAGTTCAGTCCAAAGCCAAAGCCAGTCGCTTTCCGGATGCAAGGCTCGCGCGCCGCCGAGGGAAGCGTCACGAAAAATTGCAAAGATCGGTTCGAAATTTCCAAAACCGATCCCGCACCAGGGCGAATTACGAATGAGTCGAAGCGTGTCATGAAAAATTTGCCACCGGAGATTCGATGAGATGTCGGCACTGCCGAAATCGTGAAGATGAAATCTCTCGAGTGTTTGCCCGCCGAAAAGCAGCAGCGCCGTGAGTAGCAAAGAAGAAGAGAAAGAGAGATTCCAAGCGCGAGTCGCCAGGGAGAGCGCTGTCTGAACGCCTGCGTGCCAAGCCAAAATGCGCTGCCCGCCATGAGGATCGCGACTCCAGAGCGCGAAAAATTCAAAATGATCGCTGCCCCGATCAGGACCAGCGCGAGGATCCAGACGATCCACCGTTTTCTTCGCTTGCGAAGATCGTCCTGAGCGCAGGCAAGAATCACGATCGCGGCGAGCGCGAAAAGAGCCCCGGTTTGATTCCGATTTGGAAATGGACCGAAATTTTGGTCGTTGTGCCAGAATGCGAGCGTGGTGCGTGCGAGGTAAAGCGCGATGCAGATTGCGGCTAAGAGAGCAATTCCACTGGTAAACAAGCGCAGTTGAAAGCGCACCTCGCGAAGCTCCAGATCTTGCGTGGAGACGACATAGAGCCAACTCAGCCCGGCAGCGAAGCTAACCAGATAGCCCAGCGTGATCCACGGCTGCGGAGTGAGCGTCGATGGGAGCTGAATCCCGAAGTCATTTACGAGTGCTGCACGCCACTCGGGTTGGAAAAACCAGCGGCCTGGGAAAAAGGCGACTGCCGCCAAGATAAAGAGGGCGAGAAGAACGAGGTTCGTGAGCGCGCCGAGTGAAAACCGAGGCGGTCGCACCAGCAGGCAGATCGCGAGGACCGTAATGACAATGCCCTCTTCCCACTTTTGAGTGGATCCGCCCAGGAAACAGGCCAGCACGGGCAGCAACGCGACAGTCGCGTCGGCTATCCAGCGAGTGATGGCAACATTTTGGGTTCTCACGCGATCGAGATCGGTCCATGCTAATCTCGCATCAGCCCCGGGCAAACCGTCAGGGTATGGGAATCGCCCTCAGGCATGATCACCTCACACGGAGCCTCGCCGAAATGAAACCACCAACGCGTCTACACCGGCACGCCTGCGCCATTTGCAATCGGCAATCGCAAATCTAAAATCGCAAATTGTCGTTGTTCCCGTAGTTCAACGGATAGAACAAGGGTTTCCTAAACCTTAAATGTGGGTTCGATTCCCGCCGGGAACGTTTGCCCAGCTAAGCGCCGAAAAGCCAGAAAAGTCGTAGAACGGACGTTCAGAACGAATGCCTAACAAAGTATCGCTCGGAGAACCATGTTTGTCTCATGCAGCGATTCTGAGGACAGCGACCTCTTCGCGAAGGAAAGAATCCGTCACTTTCTCAATCCGTGCTGAGTGCAGAAGTTTGCTTCTGCACCGCTAACGAACTCATCACTGCTATAGGCCTTGCGCTGCAACCGCACGTGTTGAGCGTTTTGGGATGATGTCCGTTCTTTGGTTTTCTCTTATCGTTGATAAGACGAGCGATGCGCCATCAAAGCATCAGACGAGCGACGCACCAACGAAGCATGAGACCAGCGATGCACCGTCAAAACACAATTTATCAAACCAGCATATGATGTTGGCCGGCTTGCAATTGAAAACCTATGCAAGGGGGTATTGGCGGGTCGGTTAAGTCAATGAACAACAGAAAGCCGTGCGAGCCGGTGTGTTGCCAAAATTTTGAAAAGTCACAATATCTTGAAGCTTGTAGAGCAGACGGAATGACGATGTCCGGACAATCAGGAAAATATCTACTTGATAGAATCACCGACGCAGTTTCTTGGCGGGACGTTATCCGAGTGCGACTTCTCATGGATCGATTCGGCCCTTTGCTCAAATAGGTTCTGACATTCGTCACATCAAAACGCTTACAAAAACTGCGCAGACATGTTGGAGCCAAAGATTAGCGTCTGTTCCATTCCCGCCTTGAACGGCTACCTAGCGAGTTCATGGCTAATCCATCAAAAAAGCAGGAGGCAAACGGAACCTCTCGACTGCACAACCACGAAGTCCGCCCGCGCAAAGACAAACGCGGCGTCGATCTAATTTCCGACGTGTTGCCATTTGGTCGCCTGTTTGGGGTACCAAAGCCGGATGACGCAATCGGATACGCCGAGCACCGCAGCCGATCACATCATGCCGTTATCCGCGTTTACGATGATGCTGGCAAGGTGATTCGAAACGCACGAGCACGCGGGCGATTTCAAGGAGTGGTGAGCGGACTTGCCATCCTGCAGCCTTTACGGCACGCTTCGCTCTGTGAAAACCATGAAAAACTTATTTGGCTGTTGCCGCTTTTGATAATCCTAGGGGCGATGCTTGTGACCGTGGTGAAGAGCTCGGCGCAGACCCGCGAAGTCACAATTAACTACGACTACGGCAATCTGACTGATACTAGTGGTCGTGTTCATTCGGTGCGGCTCGTGTTTCATCCTGATGGTTCGGTAACTTGGCGCGATTTAACGCCTCATATTCGATAAAAAGCGGGCTCACATACGCGCAGGATTACAGTCGCATCACAACGATGCGGTGATTCGCGTTTACGATGATGCGGGCAACGTGATCCGTGACGCACGAGCACGCGGGCGCGATTTCAAAGAATGGTAGCGCACTAGCACTGTGACCGTTGCCGACATGATTCCGCTTCCTAAATGCCGAGCAATTCGGCACAATTCTCCCACATGACTCCGCTTTTATCGGGCGATTGCGAGGGAAGCAAGCGAATTCAACCCCCGCGATTAAACCGCATCTAGATCGAGTCACGTTTTACCTGCTTCTGCTTGCGGCCGTCTACACGATTCCATTCGCGCTGGCGCAGCGAAACCCTGCCAATCGGAGTAGCCAGGCATCGCCTGCGTCGGAGTTTCTCGCAACCTCAAATGCAGCTGCCGCACCCGCGATTGCCGTATCTGTTATTCCTCCAGTCCCGGCCGCACCGGCTATCATCCTCTACGATCAGATGAACAACCCTGCGCCCACGCCACCACCCCCCCGTCCGATGGGGTCATCACATCGCAGGACTACGAGCCCGAATTCGACAATTACGACAGCTTCGCTGCTGACGATTTCGTCGTACCCAGCAGGCCAGATTTGGAATATCACTGAAGTGGATGTCATCGGCGAATCCAGCGAACCTCCCGTCCCGCCCGATTCGTTCCATGTTTTCTTCTACGCGGATAGCGGCACGCTGCCAGGGACGTTGGTTGCAAGCCGGCTCGCCAACCCATACAGCGGATTCTTTACTTTTGTAATCACGTTGACCAGTCCGGTCATGCTCGCTGAAGGTACCTACTGGGTGTCGGTGCAGGCGCGGGAAGATTTCACTAGCTCCGGTGAATGGTTCTGGGGCAACCGGTTGGTTATATCAAACTCTGGAGCAGCCTGGCAAAACCCTGGCGGCGGCTTTGGGGCGAACTGCCCTACTTGGGGCCGCAAGACTACCTGCCGCCCAACCCAAAACGGGCCGGACCAACTATTCCGCCTGGTTGGGACCACGGGCACTCTGACAGCTACCCTACATCGACAGCGACGCCAACCCGCCACATCGACACCTACGGCAACATCAACGCCGACGGCTACTTCGACTACGACAGCCACACCGACTCCAACCTCCACACCTACCCAAGGTTTGCTCCTGACGCCGCGGTTCGCCCAACCCCGCCGCCTCGCCCGTAGCAGACGGTGATTAGTGATTGCCGACTCAGCACCAATTGCCGTTTCCAGTCGTAACCGACGAAGTTGTTCTTCGCACATTGAGCCGTCGCGATAAATATCGATCTCGCGGCCGCCACGAATGCGTCGCGTATTGGCACTCCAGACACTTTCTTTGTCCAGCTTGCTGGCGTTCGATGATGGTAGTTGTGGTGCTCGCGTTCTTCTCGCGTTTCTCACGCGGTTCAGCTTGCGTCATCCCGAGCGTCATAAGGATCAGCACTGCTGTTGCGATTATTCTCATATTGTTTTCTTCATTACTACGGTTGTTTTCCGGCCTTGCTCACAAAAATGCTTGCCAGAAAGAGAACGAGAGAATTTCAACCATGCCCTTTTTGCTTTGGCATTTTTCTCCCGGCGACAAGATCGAGAACTGCCCGGCGCAATTTCTCGCGGTCTGCTGGATTGTCCATGTCGAGTTTAAGGTTCATCGCCTCCGCGACGGTTTTAGCGTAAGCAACGCCCTGCTGCTCGGCCAATCGCTTCCAGCGTTCATCGGCCATAACCTCGATAAGATTGGAGACGGAACGGTTCTCTAAAGAGGCCATTTGTTCCAGTTTGTTCCGTTGCTCATCACGCACCGTCAGGTTGAGCTTCGGTTTGTTCTTGTTCTTTTTGGATTTTGCCATTCGCAGTTTTTACACCTCGTTCTTCATAGCCGATCACGCAGGCTGAAAGACTATACGCTAAAAAGCGTCGGCGTAAAATCTGTTCTTGACATGCGCCATATATACGTATAATAGGCGTCTACAATAGCCGGCTCATATTTCCCGTGGACGTCAGATCGGAGCAATCATGCTCCGCCCAAATGAACGCGGGTCAATGCGCTCGCAACAATGGAAAGCAACAACAATGAACAACAACATTGAAGTCATGAAATCGGTCTGGCGACGTGTGGAGCGCCCAAGCGCTGTGAAATTGCGAAGAATCAAAGCGAAGGCGGAACTAGAGGCACGCGTCACGCTGCGCTACATGGCGCTGCTGGCGGCTGTAATGACAATGCTGATGATGGCCTTCGCGCCGATGGTGCATGGTCAGGACGTTGGGCTGGCAGTATTCAATTACACCGACGCCTCTGGCAAAAAGCAATCGGTCGACGTTGTGGACAAATATTATCCGAAGAAGATCGTCCAGCCGATTGCCAAGGCAGATGCGCAGATTGATCCGAAACTGCGTCGGGCGGCCACCATTGCCGAGGAACGCGCCCGTGCCCACTCGCTTTCGAAGTGCTGGCATTTTGTGAAGGAAGCGCTGGTTGCTGCAGGCGTAGTGAAGTCCCGGCCGCAAACAACGCTGGCGAAACAAGCCGGCCAGGAGCTGGTGAACAATTACGGGTTCAAAAAACTCCCGGTCTCGAATCCCTATGAAGCACCTGTCGGATCTGTGTTGGTCTATGGCGCCAAGCGCGCAGCTGGTCACGTTGAGATCCGCACTGAGAACGGTTTCGTTAGCGATTTTCGCTCAAAGATACCTATCACGTCGGCCGCTGCTGGGCGTTTCGCCAAATCTTAAGCCCCGAAGGTGCATGGATCGCTCGAGAGGCGAAGCCACCATCCATGCAGCTACAACGAGCCGGGCACGATTCGCGTCAGCGGCTTTGCGTTTGGCAGTGCTCTCAGGCGTGACTACGCGGACGGTCACAAATCGGCCATGCGCCTTTGTCCAGGCCAGGGCTTCGTCTCTCGTTTCGAAGAATCGATCAATTACCAGCGCGTTCTTTTCCGCAGCGCACCGGCCATTACAGCGGGCCGACTTGCGGCTCACCACTGACGGTCCGGTATCGACAGCCACGCCTTCAACATCGGGAAATATAATCGTGCTGCCGTAAGGAATTTTTCTCGGATCAACAGCGCAATCTCCGGCGCGGAGGTGGGCTCCATTCCACGCGGCGCGGTGTCCGGACTTTTCGTTCCGCCAGTAACAGGTCACGTGCACCAGCATCGATTCTTCGCTGGCAATGGCGCCAGGCGCCAAAAACAACACAATCACAAAACCGAGGATCAACAATTTCATTCTCTGGCGTCTCCCGCTGGCACGGTAGCTCCGGATTGCAGTTTTCCCTCATTAGCGAATCGCGATGGCGTGTTCGTTTGGTTGCCTGGCGGATGTGCTGCGCCACTTTTCGAATGTCGTCAGCCTGGCTTCGATTGATTCGCTCGCTCCCGCTCGCTCACCGCCTCCGGGCTTCGTCCGCGTCGCTCGACTCCCGTCGCGCTCCATTCCCGCCGGAACTTCTAGATTCAGTCTTCCGGTTCTGCGGCTGAGATGATTATTTCTAGCGAATGACAGAGGGCCTATGAGGGGACCGAAGGAAGTCGCGAACCTCGACGGTGGCGTTATTTGATCGACATCATCGTCGCGGACCTCGGCGGTGGCGTTATTTGATCGACATCATCGCACTCGTGGCGGTGACGTTCCTTCTCGATGCCGTTCTCGGTGCTTTTGTTCAAGTGCCGATCGATTTGGAGAAGGGGTTTGTCTTGGATGCAATTGTTAAAGTGCTGCTGGTCGGCGTTGGGTGCGGACTGGTTTTGTTACGCGGCGAGAGATTGGCCGACATCGGATTGAAGAGGCCGGAGAGTTGGACGCGCACATTGATCATCGGCGTTGGGCTTGCCGCAATTGTTTTCATCGCCATGTATCTTTCGGAAAAGGCGGGGTTTCGTCGCGACCTCTGCAAATTCAAGGATGTGCAGGGAAATCTGGAACTCGCCGTTATGGCGTTTTGTATGCATTCATCGGCGCCGGCTTTTATGAGGAATTCACGTTTCGTGGATTTCTGATGCAAGGCTTAGCCATGTTGTTCGGTGGCAATCGCGGCGCGTGGATCGGCGCTTGTATTCTGCAAGGCGCGCTGTTCGGGGCAGCGCACGCTTATCAGAATCCGCTCGGCATCGCGATCACCGGCACACTCGGCATTTTGATGGGACTGCTGGTTCTTGCGTCGGGGCGAAATCTTTGGGCCGTGATCATCGGACACGGGCTCTTCGACGCGAGTCGTTTTGTTTTGTTCTATTTTCAAGGGCCGCCGGCTGGCTGATCTCGGCTCGATCGTCTTCGCGATCGGCCAGCTGTCGCGTCTCAGTCCGAATCGTCAGCGATTCAACAGGCGCGAATCGAACCGATAGTCGACCGGCTGGCTGATTTTGATTTTTTGAAATCGGGATGCTTGGGATTTAACAAAAAGTTCATCTCGCTCGTGCTCAGCACGCTGGGCACTGCAAGGGCGACGGACTTTCCCGCGTGAACCCAATCGTCGCCGATTTGCATAGTTTGAAACGTCGGCGGTTCCGCGTTCCAATTCGCTGGCAGATTTTTGACGGGAAAGTATTCGGTGAGCTTATCCTCCCACTCGAGTCGAAACGAACGGTATCGATCGTCCGGAGAGAGCGGCGTTAGATGAACGAACAATTCCAGCGCCGCGAGCGATTCGTGTTCGCTCGACGTAAATTACTGCAGTGCCTCGCGAGTTCCATCGGCCGCCATAGACGCGAGCGCCTTCGCCGGTAAATGCACTGTTAACGCGCGCCGCGCGAACAATTCGCCACGCAGACGGCATCAGGTATAAACACTGTATTCGATGCGCCCTAACAAGTTCTCGACCTCGCGTGCGCCTGTCTCAGTGCTCGCATAGTCGAGCGGGACTGCGCCGCCGAGACCGACCTGTGGGTGTTTCAGCCATGCTCGTGCTCTTTCGGCATCGCCGAAAACTGTCGTCGCGTGTCTGAGCAATCGCGAAAAACGGACAACTTTGTCCGATTCATCCGGAGAGAGTCGCCCCGCGGCTTTGCGCCGCTGCAGAGTGGATCGTGAAATGCAAAGTTTCGCCGCGAGCTTCTCAAACGGCAGGTCGAGGGTGTCTTGCAAAGTCTTCAGCTCAGAAAAGCGCAGGCCTTTCTGAATTCTTTGAATCAGTTCAGTTGGGTGCGTTGACTTTCCACCTACCGCATTCTTATCGACAGTTGCCGTTTTCATAAAGGTGTGTGGTCTGATTCAGTTGACACAATATAATGTGTCAATTGGACAAAGTCAAAGCGAAGCCGTGCATTGAACAAAATCCGGAACGCAGGTTCACGCCGCGATCTGGCCGAGAACGCTGCGCAGCTCGTGAAAATCCACCGGCTTCGCCAGATGGAAATCGAATCCAGCTTTTCTGCCGCGCTCGATATCGTCACGCGCTGCAAAGCCAGATATCGCCACGGCTTTCACCGCTCCTTTTCGTTTCGCTTCCACAACGACATCGTAGCCATTCCCGTCTGGCAACGCGATATCACACAGCACAACGTCGAACTCTTTGGCGTTGATCATGTCCAGCGCGCTCCGGGCGTCATCAGCCGTGGAAATGTCGTGGCCGAAATGATTCAGAAGCCGGGATAACGCCTGGAGCGTGTCGCTGTGATCCTCTACGACGAGGATGCGCAAACTCTTGCCCGAATTATACTCTGCCCTCGATCGGTCCTCGCTCATCTCTTCCAAATCCCCGAAAGCCCTATAATCGGATTTCATGCCTCGTCCACCGAATTTCGGTACACGCTTGTTGCTCAATGTCATTCTGAGCGAAGCGAAGAATCTCGGATTAAATGCAGCGGTCTAGACCGAGATGTTTCGCTTCGCTCAACATGACAGAGGCATTTATGGGATGAGTTCAAATGGTCTGCCCAAAGCGAGATGTCAGAGTTGGAAAAACGTCCGGAGCCGGTGCAGGAAGTTGGCCGTGTATTGGCGTTCTGTTAATGCATGCTCGTCCGTGCTTGTAGCTTCTTTCAGGATCCCTTCGGTTTCCATTTTTCGCTGGGCAAGCAATTGACTCAATTGCTCCATGCAGCGTTGGCGCGCCGCTTAGCACTTCGGCCATCACGGGTTTTCCGATTTCCATCACGTAGCAATCGCCGTCTGCGCGGACGGTGGCGCTGCGCGGTTCGCCAGTGAGCAGCGACATTTCGCCGAAACAATCGCCCGCCCCCAGCGTTGCGACTTGAATCTTCGATCCATTTTTTGACACGAAAACGTTCGCTGCCCCGCGCAGCATCACGAACATCGACTCGCCCGCGGCGCCTTCCTCGATCACCGGTTCGCCACGACCGAAAAGTTTGAGGCGCGCCTGGTTGACCATGTGATTGAGTTGGTCTTCGGAAAGACAGTCAAAGAGTCGTTCTCCGCGCAGAATAGAAAATGCCTCTGCCTGGTCTTCCTGAAGGGGTGGCGCTTTTTTGCGTTCAACGTGCAGTGTGCGAATGGGGAAAGGAATGGTGATGCCCTGGCGCTTCAACTCGTACTCAGACATTAGTGCGCACGGAGTCGTTGGTCTCGTTGATCCGGGAGTGATTGCCCATGTAGAATTTGATCTCGTAGGTCATGGCGTAATCGGAGAAGTCGACCAGGAACACCTTTACAGGGGATTGGCGAGAACGTTTTTGGCCCTCTGCGCGGCCCGTCCGAGCGCATCTTTTACGCGGTTGGGTGGCACATTGTAATCGATGCCCACCCGGATGCGCATGGCGTGGACCTCAGTCGGATAGTGCAGATTAACGATCTGGTGGCTCACCATCTCGTTGTTGGGGATGTCGAGATAAATGTCGTCGTTCGTGCAAAGCCGGGTGGAACGCCAGTTGATCTCACGCACTTCGCCGTAGGTGTCGCCCACCTTCAACCAATCACCGACCTTAAATGGCCGATTGATTTGGATCGATATGCCGCCAATGATTCCGGCAAAGAGATTCTGTCCGGCAAAGCCGACAATGATTGCGACCACCCCGGATCCCGCCAGCAGTCCTTTCAGTTGTGTTTCGGCGTGGTAGCCGTAACTCAGAATAAGGAGCAGGACGATCAGGAAGATGACTCCGCCGACTACCTCACGCAGAAAATGCGGAATGGCTGTCTGTCGTTTCTTTTCGAAATAAAAGTCCCAAACGTACCGATTAACGAGAGCGACGATCAGTGCAGTGCTCAACAAAATTGCTGCTGCACCAACATGATAGCGCCATGGTGCATGAACTCCGTAAACGGCAATCGCGGCGTAAAAGGCGAGGATTAAACAGAAAAGCCGAAAGAATAAGCCGAGCTGAACACCGGCGCGACGCTTTAAGAATCGCCCAATTCCAAGGGCGACAAAAAACGTCACGATAAATACGACTACCGTGATCGCGTCCCGCTGCGCTTCGGTCACCGCGTTGAACATCGGGGCAATAGTATACCAGAACCAGACCGGCGGAATAGTTTTTCTGCGTTACGTTTAAAAGGCGAACCGGCTCCTGCGCCAGGATCAGTAAGGGCAAGGTAGAACACTGCTGCCCGCTGAGTTGTCGACGGCGTCTACTTGGGCGGTGCGAGAACCAGCCACGCCCACCCGGCAAGGAAACACAAGACCGCCCAAGGGAGTAACTGCGCCCAGCCAACGGAGATTTGTCAGCGCAAGCAGATACAAGCTCCCGCTAAACAGCAAAATCCCCATAAGCAGCAGCAAGCACGCGCCGCGGTTGATGGTCCCGTAGAGCGCAAGCACGAGGAGCGCAATTGCATGTATGAACTGGTAAAACACCGCCTTGTTCCAGACATCGACCATCCCCCGCCCTTCAAGGGTCGATCGCAAAGCATGCGCACCAAACGCTCCCAGTGCGACTGCCACGAAAGCAAAGCGCAGCTGCGATTCGAAAAGCAAATGGACATCAGCTACTATGTCATTCGAGCGAAGTCGAGGAATCTCAAATTCTGATTGGTTTCGCTGATTCCAGCGACTTCGCCGCATCTCCAACTCTTTTTCAAATCGCTCAAGGCTGATTGCCTGCTTCGGCGAGTCGTTCTGATATAGAAAATTGTTCCAGCCACTCCGAGGGCCGCTGCTCCGAGAAAATTCAGTGCTGGTCCGAGTTTCCACAGATACGCGCCAAGGATTGCACCGGTGCTCACGACCAAGTCGCGGACCAGATAGTACGCGCCAATCATTTGCCCGCGGCGTCCTGGATCAGAGTAGCCGATGATTAGCGCTTTACGGGACGTATCGCCAAATTCCTTCAACCCGCGGATCGTAAACGCGATGACCAGAGCCGAAAAACTGCGCGACATCAGCAAGCTGATCGGAAAAAGCGTGAACATGATGAAGGTCACGATCACGAAGGGCTCGCGCCGATATCGATCGGCGTAATGCGAGGCGGGAATGATACACAATGTGGCGGCGAGCATTTCTATTGTCGTGAGAATTCCCACTTGCTGAGCGCTCATGCCGATGTAGTCCATCGCAAAAATTACGACCCACGCGTAGGGAACTCGTTCGCAAAAACGAATCAAAATGTCGCTGAACAGCAAACGTCGCATCGGCGGATTGAATTGACGCAAGCTCCGCCAGAGACTCCAGCGCTCCGCCGCCGGCGCGGTAGCCGCGGCGACTCGCGATTCATCAATGGAGTCTTCGCGGAATTGGCGTTGGACAAAAATCGTGAGAGCAGAGAGAAAAATCGAGACGATGAGCGCAATTCGCACGCCGGGGATGATTCCGAAGTGATCGATCAACATCCCGCCGAAAATGGGCGCGATCATGATCGGCAAACGTTTGATCACTGATTGAACGCCTACACCCATGGAATGGCGGTGTGCTTCGAGCGCAGCGCCGACAAGCGAAAACGTTGCCGGCAAAGAAAAACAGCTCCATGAAAGAAAGAAAAACATTCCAGCGATCACTCCGCCCCAATTTGGAATGAGCAGGACGAGCGCATAGCCAACGATTGAGACCACGTTGAAGATGATGAACGCGTGCCGATGTCCCCAGCGATCCGCGATTACCCCGCCAGGGTAGGCGTAGATCGCACCAAGCAAAGTGCGCAGCGCATCGTAAAGGCCGATAACGAAAACCGTCGCGCCGACCGCTTGCAGATACTTCGGCACAAAACGCATCCAAAGCTCTTCGCCTGCGCCAATGACAAAAATGGCGATGAGCAGGATGACGAGATTGCGTTTGAGCCCGAAGAAATCAGCTAGCTTGCTTGAGCGGCGACTAAACCGCGGCTGACCCGGCGTTTGCATTCTGCGTAAAGCGCATCGTAAACGATAAATTCGCGTTCGAGAATTTCGTGATCGCTCAGTCCGAGAGCGCCGAAGCCACCAGCGATCCAGCGCAGACCTTCTCCAGCCGCATGCGGATTGGCGGGATGCGAATCAGCCGCGCGCACAATCTCGCCGAGCAAAACGAGCGCGGGATCGGTGAGCTTGTATTTTTCAGGATCGAATTGAACGAAACGTCTTCGCCGTGATGCCCGAGCTCGCAATCAGGCACATCGAATACGATTCCATCGCTGATCCTGGCCCAATCAGTGTCGTGCGGCAGGAACACAAACTCGGCGTCTGGGTCGACGAATTTTTTGATGAGCCATGGGCAGGCAACTCGATCGACTTTAATTTTCTCGCGGGTGATCCATTTCATGAGCTACACTCCTGTTTTGTGGCAGCCTGGTTTTGGGTACGCGGTCGTTGCTGCCGTGCTTTACGGCGCGCACCAAATCTTTACCCGTCTTGCTGCCGATCGCATTGGTGAAGGTCTCGGCGGTTTCGTTGTCGAAGCCAGCGCGGCATTGTCGATCCTGATCTACCTGGCGATCCTCTGGTTTGCGGGAAGGTGGAATCAGAAATTCAGTGGAGCCGGTTTTAATTATTCCCTGCTTACCGGCATTTGCGTCGGCGCCGGCACGATCGCGTTTTTCCTTCTTTTCCAAAAAGGTGGTCCGCTCTCTGCGGTTCCAGCAATTCTTGCTGGCGGCGCGGCCATCATGGCGCTCGCAGGCATCCTGTTTTTCCACGAAGCACCATCGTGGCAGAGAATAGTCGGCGTTGCGTTTGCGATCATTGGTTTGTTTTTGCTGCGCGAATAAATCCGGATTCACTTCGTAAGAAGCTGGAGTCCAATGTAAGCCATTGCGTGTGTGTCGCCGACAATGTCGCGTCCGCCAGAGAAGAGCAGGTTCAGATGCTTACTCAATTTCCAAGTGCCGCCGACATTGAACGCCAACTCGGAACGGCCGTCCACGTTCTTTTGGCGAATTGCCGAACAATTCCACGCCTAGCTCAAGTTGTTCGCTGATTTCACGTTCGAGCACTGCACCCGCGTAGAAGTAGTCGCGCGCTTCGTTCGCGCCTCGCCACCAATAACCGATGTTGCCGTATACAGTCCACTTCTCCCAATTTTTCTGCGCGAGAAACGGCAACACAAATGCGGCTCGGCCTTCGCCGAGTCCACGCGCATGATTTCCCGTTGGCGCCAACACCTGCGGATATGCCCCGAGCTGAAGCTGCGACTTCTCGCTGTTGAAAAAGCGCCACTTCACACCGAGCAACAAATCGCCCGCGCCGGCGACCGTGCCGTTACTATCCCTCATGTACGATTTTGACCGGAATTTCTAGCTTTAGCTGGAGGTCCGGCAATCCGTAATTGAGATCGAATAGCGGTGCGTCCATATCCCCTGTGCCTGGCGAATGCTCGAGAATGAATGGAACATTGATTTCCCATCCGCCAGGCGGAGGCGGCTCCGGATCATCCGTTACGAATGGAGGACCAGCTTGTGTGGAAACGGTGGTGAAGCAGCAGGTCAGAAGGACGAGGACACGTCGGATCTTCACAACAATGTTGCCGGCGGGTGACAGGCTGAATCATTCGATGTCATACCAGCGAACCTCGGCTTGTTGTGAACCACGATGTGGAACTGCAACAAACAATGCATCTCGCTCAGGCACAAACAGTCCCGTGCGAGCGCCCTCTGCCGTGTCGACCTTGGTTGAAGTCTTGTAGGTCTTTGGATCAATCTGCTCTGACGACGTCAATTTTTCCACGCCGCAGATCGCGTATATGCGATGGCGCTTCGCATCATAAAAAACATCATCGGGATCACCGGAAATGTCGATCTTTGCAACGACATCACCCGAGTCGGTGTTGAGCACGACGAGCTTGGAGGGAAGGCGACAGCCAACAAATAATCGATGATTCGCTTCATCAAGTGCCATGGGAAAATTTTCGAAGGCCAGGTCTGTTTTCCATCGTCGCGACCACTTCGCCTTTGTCGCGATCGATTACCGCGACGTGACGCGAGTTGGGAACATTGACGAAAATTCGGCTTCCCTTTTTCTCCAGCTGAAAAGCTTCGGGATGTGCGCTGAGTTTAATGGAGCCGACCTGTTTTCCGTCGGGCGCATTAACAATGGCAATGCCTCCGCTGCCAAATCCGACATAGATTTTTTCCTCGTTTCATCATAACGAACATTGTCGGCGTCATCTTCAAAACGCAGTTCCCCGACAGCCTGGAATGATTTTCCGTCGTAGATCTTGCAAATACCGCCTTTGTCATTGGCAACAAACAAACGATTCAATTCCGGGGCATATCCGACTCCCTGCGGTGCGCCGAGACCGGTGATCGAGTGGACTCGCTCGCCCTTTCGCAAATCGAGCACTTCGACGGTGTTATTGCCGAGCGCACAAACAAACAATCTTTGCGCCGGCAGGATCGAACGCGAAATGGTCGATGCGTCCTTCGACACCCGACAATGGGATCGTTTGCTTTAATTTGAGCGGCGCTGCGCTCTGTGCAGCGACCGTGACGACTGCCTGCGCAACAACAGCGCCACGCAGGCTATCTTGCTCGACAAAGGCGCGCTCAATTTTGCAACGGCGAGCTGACTTCAAGCAGTCCACCAACCAGAAATCGCGCCTTTGACAGCTTGAGCTAAGTCTTTGGCCGGCCGCGTCCCCAATAATGGAAAAACATGATGCGCGGTTCTTCGTGCGTCATGTGTTGATGAATCGCGACGATGTTGATCTTGTCTTTGAGCAGTGATCTCAAGACGGGTTGCAGTTCATCTTCCGTGACCGCGAAGTCTCCATCGACAACGGCGTTGTCGTCGCTCGCCCAGCGAACGCTGCCCACGTATTTACGCCCATGTCCTTGCCGATGTTCACGCCGTGCATTGTTGCAGGTCTGCCGAACGTGAACTTGACCATTCCGTCTTTCGATTCTCCCTGCGCTCCGAAGATTTCGTTGAGAGGCGCAGCAGTGATTGAACTTTTTCCGGCAACGGCGCTGCGCCGAACGAGTCTTTGGGATTCGGACTTGCCGCGCGAATCTGTTTCGACAGCGTCGTAAACTTTTCTGACAGCACCGGCCAGCTTATCGACTGCGCCTTCTCCTTCGATGTGCATGAAATAGACCTTCGGATGATCGAAGAAGAAATGGTTGTGAAGCGCAGTGACGTTAAGACCGTTGTCGAGCGCAGCTGACATTGCCGCGTTGACTTCATCTTCAAACAGAACCGTATCGCCCATCACCATTGCTCCATCTTTTGTCGCGGTGAATGCAGCCCACGTTCCGAGGCCCATGAACGGCGGCATCGTCCATCCGTCCACGACGACCTTCACGTCGTTGCGAGGAAAGGTGACTTTGTAGACGCCTTCCTTCTCGTTGAACTTGCCCTTTGAGCCCGGTGATTTGATCGATTTTCGCCGTGTCCAGAGCTGTCGATCCCGCAGCGATGCTGGCGAAACAAAATAGGATGATCAGCAGATGTATTCTCATAGTGGTTTTACTTTTTGTTTGACCAATCGGTTTGAAACCATGTTCGAATTCAGAGGCATTTCGGGTGCCGAAAACGCTGCGATCTAGATCGTGACGTCATATTGAGTTGGGATCGTTTCATCAGGCTAGGCGGCGAATTCGAAATGATTTCCAACTCCGACCGTGAGCGCCTTTTCATAAACAATTGCGGCTGCTGCGGCGTCTTCGATTGCTACCCCGGTGCTATCGAAAACGATGATCTCAGCTTCGGTGGTGCGCCGGGTCTTTTCTCCTGCAACAACTTCGGCGAGCTCTGCGTGAACATCTTGTTTTCGCATTAGACCTTTCACGATTGCGTGATGCGTGTCGCCGATCGAGCAAACTTGTTCAAGACTGTCTGCGACAACTTTCGCCGACGCCAGCACAGCGGGATCGATTTCGTTCTTGTGCGAATCATCCGCACCGACAGCGGCGATGAAAGTTCCGGGAGCAACGTCTTTCTTGTGAACGAAAAATTCTTTCGCGGGCGTAGGTCACAACGACATCGCTGGTTCGGATAGCACTCGGCAGAGTGCGAACAGGTTCCACGTCGATATTAAGTTCGCGCGAAAGTTGCGCAGCCAGACGCAACGATGCGTTTGAATCGATATCGAACGCGTAAACCTTTCCGAATCGAAATATCAGAGAAAGCGCGCGAACTTGAGCACGGCCTTGCTCGCCACAACCACAGATCGTGGCGACTGCAGAATTTTTCCGCGCGAGGTATTTTGCTGCAACGGCCGTTGCAGCTGCAGTGCGCTTAAGTGTGATTTCCATCGAGTCGAGCACCGCGAGCAATCGACCGTTATCGGCGTCGTAGAGAACGATCGACGCCCTGGATTGTTGGCAGCCCAAAACGGGCGTAGTTCTGCGGAAAGTTCGTGTTCAGTTTGGCGACGATGTAATTTTTCGCGCCGCTCAGGCATGCAGTCTTCACGTGAAGACCACCGCTCTGCGTTCTTACGCCGAGAATTCCCGACGACGGAATTTTTCCTTCGCCCTGCCGGCGAAAAACCTTTTCGACCGCAGCGATGCATTCGGTCAGGCTCAGCAGCTCCTGAACATCGGTGCGATTAAGCAGGCAGCGTGCTTTCAGCTTCCATTTGGTCGCTCCGACAAGGTCTGACGATGTTATCGCCGGGTTTTGCTTCTACCGGGACTTCGCCGCGTCTAAAGATTCTGGCGCCGGCTTCACCTTTCAGTGTAACGGCGTCGTTTTCGCAAACCAGCCATGCGCCTTCGCGAATTCCGACTACCGGTGTTTCGTTCTCCTCGAGAAACTGAAGAATTCTTTCCTCCTGCGTCTCGCCCATATGCTTGGAATTGGGATCCGGGTCCTGAAAATGCGGGCTGATTTGAAACGGCACCAGACCCAGCGAGTCGAACGAGCGCGGCTGAACAATTGGCATGTCCTTGGTGGTTTTGATCGTCGGACCCAGCGACATTGGAGCCGGCGCTACTGCCGATATAAGGCGCGCCGCCTCGCACTTTCTGGCGAATCGGGTCCAACAGATCGAGATCTTGCAGCGCCTTCAGCAAACGAAACGTATTGCCGCCACCAATGAAGATCGCATCCGTCTGCTCAATCGCGTTGCGCGGATTGGGAACAGCGTGAGCTGTTTCGATTGAGTAGCCCATTGCCGCAAAGCGCGCTTTCGCCTCGGCCGCATAAGTGTCGCGGTCGAAAGTGCGAACGGAAAGAAAAGAACTTTTCTGGCGCTTCCGAGAAAGCTTTTGATCTGCTGTTCGACGTGATCGAGATAACCGCAACCGTAAACAGTGGAGTTGCTGATCAGCAGAATTCGTTGCAGCGATTCCATTTGTTATATGTCTAACCGTTGAGTATAGGTATACAGAAGATGTCGGTAAAGCAAAATCTCGCATGGCTGCTCCTCTTGGTTCGGCTTCCTGCCACGCATTCGACCGAGCGGGTGGCGATCTGGCGTAAGCTCAAAAATCCGGCGCCATCCAGATTCAAACGTCGACCTATATTCTCCCCGATGATCCGCCCCGGTATGAAACTTTCCAGTGGCTGACACAGCACATCCGCGACGCCGGAGGCGACGCTACTCTCGTCCGCGCGAGAGAAATCGACGGTTTTTCGAATGAAAGGCTGATCGAGTTGTTCAACGCCGCCCGGGCTAAGGAATACGCGTCGCTTCGGGAAATGCTTCGCCCGCTCGTTGCAAGTGCCGAGGCGAACCTCAAATTTTGGCGGCAAAGTAGACCGCATTCGAAAACAGTTTCGCGAAATCAGAGAGACAGATTTTTTGACAGCCCGAAAGCGAAAGATCTCGAGATGGTTTTGCGGAAACTGGAGGGAACTCAGCTCAAATCGAAACCGCAACCGAAGCTCGAGTCACGAGATTTTCGCGGCAGAGTCTGGCTCACTCGCCCGCGGCCGGAGATCGATCGCGTCGGCTCGGCTTGGCTTATTCGCAAATCCATCGATCCGAAAGCGAAATTCGCTTTTGAATCCAGACGTACTGCAAACCGCCGCGTGCTCACGTTCGACATGCTGGACGGCGATTTCTCGCATGACGGAGACGATTGCACCTTTGAGACGTTGATAAGGCGATTCGGAATTGAGGACAAAGCTGTCCGGAAGATCGCAGAAATGATCCACGATGCTGATCTCGATGACGACAAATTTCAGCGGAACGAATGCGTTGGCATCGATCGCATTCTCAAAGGTTGGGCGAAGCAAGGATTGCCCGACAAGGAAATCTTGCGGCGCGGCTTCGAATGCTTCGACGCGCTATATGCATTTTTACAGCGGCGATGAAATCGTGAATCGAAAATGATAGCAGCAGATCAGGCGAACAATCCCAATGCAGAGGACCAGATGCCGTCGTGGCGCGAAGTGTTTCTCTATTTTCTCTTCCTTGGCTTCGTCAACATCGGCGGGCCGGTGGCGCAGATCACGATGATGTTCAATCACATGGTGGAGAAGCGCCGATGGCTCTCCAAAGATCGCTTCATCAAAATCATGGCTTTCTGCCACATGCTTCCCGGCCCGGAGGCGCTGCAGTTGGCGATCTACGTTGGTTACCTGAAACGCAAACTATGGGGCGGCGTGTTGGCCGGTGTTACCTTCATTATGCCGGGCGCAATTGCCATGATCGTTCTGAGCTGGCTGTATGTTCGTTATGGCAAGCTTCCTCAGGTAACGGACGCTCTCTACGTGCTCAAGCCGGCTGTGCTCGGCATCATCGCCGCGGGGATTATCAAACTCGGGCGGGCTTCGATCAGAAACGTGTTCCTTGCGGTTCTGCTGGTTGCCGCGTTTGTAGGAATGCGTTTCGCGGGAATCAACTTCCTGCTGATTCTTCTGATCGCCGGATTACTGAACCTGATCGTGGAGCGCGGCTCTGCGGTGCTCAAAAGAAGTGCGCCAACTTTGCCGCTGATGCTTGTTGGAACCAGTGCGCTGATTCCATTCAGCGATTCGCGCTTGTTCCAAATTGCCTGGCTGTTTTTCAAGACAGGACTGCTGAGCTTCGGCGGCGCGTACGCTTCGCTTGTTTTCGTGCAGCGCGGCGCGGTTGCGCAATATCACTGGCTCTCCGACGGCCAACTGCTCGATGGCGTCGCCCTCAGTGTAGCAACGCCGGGACCGTTCATGTTGTTCACGACTTTTGTGGGTTATATCGCCGGTGGAATTCCTGGCGCGGCGCTCGCTACATTCTTCGTCTTTTTGCCATCGTTCGTCTTCGTGCTCGGCGGCGTGCACTACATCGAAAAAGTCCGCGAAAACCGCGCACTTCAGGCGTTCCTCGCCGGGGTCAGCGCTGCAGTAGTAGGCGTAATCGCAGTTGTATCGCTGGATCTGATCCCCGGAGCGTTGACTGACTGGATAACTGTCGCGATCTCAGTAGCAGCGTTCCTTCTAATTGCGTTTCTGAAGCGGGATGTCGCTTTGGTAGCCGTCGGAGCAATGGTCGGCGGAATTATTTACGCGAGCGTGCGCGCACTCGCACTGTAGCCGCGATCAACGACGCCGGAATCAACGCGGCGAAGACGACGTTACACTACGCCGCTTCGCCGCGTTTCACCCTGATCGCATTGCGCGCACTCCTGGCTATTCAGTCACAACGCGATCCACCCACAAATTAGTGGTTCTCGCCCTTCTCTTTGTGCTCTTTCGCTTCGTTGTGCTTGCTCAGCACTTTACCGTTCGCGTCCATTTCAACGCCAATCTGCTTCCCATTCTTTTCGAATAACGGCTTCATAATTGGCGCCTTCCTTCTCCCAGCGAACGATTGATCCGCCTTTCGCTTCCGCCTGAGCAGCTTGTTGCACCGCGGCAGGCACATCGGAGCTGTTGATAGTTTGTTCCTCGTGTTTTTCTTCTTTCGCTTGTGCGGTCACGCTGAATGACAAGGCAGCGCTCACCGCTGCTACTGTGACTAGGTTTTTCGCTTTCATTGTTATTTTTGACTATTGGCGTTTCAGTATTGTTCGAAACTGATTGCTCATCGGCGCGAAAAAGACTGCAAAAGAATCCTCAGCGATCAGGATGTCAGGCCGAACCCGACAAGCGAGTGCACTCCGCCTCGTAGGCTCCGATCAATTCCAAGATCTTGGATTGAAATGCATCCTGCGCGCCGTAAACGGCTCCGATCGCCTCAGCGAACGCCTTTTGCTTGAGCTCTTCCTCAATCGTCAGGCTGAGTTCGGCGAGCTTTTCGATGTTCGCCCGCGAGTGAAACTCCAGGTCCTTAAGATTGGAAAGTGACGGCGAGCGACTTCTCCAATTGTGCTTGAATCTGGTGGTTGAGCCGGCTTTGCGGCTTCCGGCTTTGGCGCAGTGCTTTGCTCAGTGGCAGCCGATTTCGTTTCGTCGATTTGACGCTCTTCGTGTGCTGCGCTGGAGCGCAGCCAGCCTTTGGAGCATGCTTCGCTTTATGCTGCTTCTCTTGAGTGACTTTCTTCGCGTGTGCGACGTTTCGTGGGTCTCCCATCAACTTATAGACGGCTCTCAAAGGTTTGCCGGTCGTATCTCACAAGCGAGATTGCTCACGCGGGTCTTGCGCAGTGGAGAAATGATCACGCAAGGCCGCGCGCGCCGCGTGATAGCCGCACATGCCGTGAACTCCGCCTCCGGGTGGAGTTGACGCGGAACACAAATAAACGCCCGGCAACGCCGTGCGGTAAGGCGTAGGACTAAGGACTGGTCGCGCAATTAGCTGCATCAGATTTGCTGCGCCGCCGTTGATGTCGCCGCCGGCCAGATTCGGATTCGATCTTTCAAGATCAGCGGCACCCATTTTGTGGCGGGCGAGAACGCAATCGCGAAAACCGGGCGCGAATCGCTCGATCTGCGATTCGATTTGATCCGACATATCCGATGCCGCAGCCGAACGGAACATGGCAGTACGCCCAGAGCGTGTGCTGACCACGCGGCGCGCGCGTTTCATCGAACAAACTTTGTTGCGCGACCAGCACGAACGGGCGCTCGGGAATTTTTCCGCGCACAACCTCGCGTTCCGCCGCCGCGATTTCGTCAATGCTGCCGCCGAGATGAATTGTGCCTGCGCGACGGCAGGCTTCCGCTTTCCATGGGATCGGCTCACTCAGCGCATAATCGATTTTGAAAATTCCAGGCGCGTGTCGAAATGATTCCAGTCTGCGGCGATAGCGCGATGGCAATTGCTTGACCGGCGATTCGCAAAAACTCCCAGACCGAAACGTCCAGAAGAATCGCGCGCGATTTCGGCAGGTCGCGAAGATTCTCGATGCGATGATTCACTTCGATCTTCCCGCCAAGCTCACGCAGATAAGCGGCAAGCGCGTTCGAAATCTGCTGCGATCCGCCGCGTGGAATCGGCCAGCCCACCGCGTGTCCCGCAAGCCCGAGCACCAATGCGAATGCTGACGAGACCGGCGCCTCCAGTGGAAGAAACGAGTGCGCGGCGATCCCGGCGAAAAGCGCGCGCGCTGGTTCGCCTTTGAAGATAAATTTCGCCAGCAACGTTGCCGGGCAAAGCGCCAGGATTCCAAAGTGCGCGAGCGTTATCGGATGCTGTGGCCAATGCAACATTGGCTGCAGGAACTCAATCGACAGATTTTCCCAGTTACGCGCCAGCGGCTTCATCAGGCGCCGATATGCGCCCGAATCGTCGTGCAATTGTTCAGCTGTAACGTCGATATCTCTGCAGAGGCAGGCGGCGGAGCCGTTATCCAGCGGATGCGCCAGTGGAATTTCGGGCTCGATCCATTCAAGACCGAAGCGCTCCAGCGGCAGCGTTTTGAAAAACGGCGAGCCTGCTGCAAGTGGGTGAACTGCCGAACAGACGTCATGCAGAAAGCCAGGCAGAGTGAGTTCGGCCGAACGCGCGCCGCCGCCGATTGTCGCGTTTGCTTCGTAAACAAGAACGGAACATCCCGCGCGCGCCAGTGTGATCGCCGCCGCGAGACCATTCGGTCCCGAGCCAACGACAATCGCATCACAAGCAATCTGGCATGTGCTTCCAGTAGCAGCGATTCTGGAAGCTGCGAGCCAGTTGCGAGTCTAAAGATTCTGAAACGCGCAGAGATCCAGAACTTCGCGATGTAGCCGGCAACGCGTTGATCATGTTGTAGGGCGTTTCGTGAACGCCGTGCAGATTACGCGAGCGACGTCCCAAGCTAGCGACGCCTGCGTATCACGCGCAAACGCGCAGAATCTTTCGATTCATTTCTATGGAGCGAACACAGCCTCACGAAACTGAAGCCAACTTTTCGATCGAGGAGTACGGCGCGAAGACTGCGGAAAAGGAGGAGTGCGAGGAACAATTGCTCACGGAATACGCGACGCTACTCGGGTTTTATCTGGCGAGTGCGGCCGTTCTAACAGGGATTGCCGTTCAACAGAACCGTCTGCCCAGAAAATTTGGTTTGCTTGATCTGGCGCTGCTTGGAATAGCCACGCACAAGCTGAGCCGCATCGTCGCCAAGGACAGAATCACCGGCATTCTGCGCGCGCCGTTTGTGAGCTACATTCGCAGTGCCGGCGCGGGCGAAGTGGAAGAGGAACCACGCGGCCGTGGATTTCAACGCGGCATCGGTCATTTGATTTCGTGCCCGTATTGCATGGCGCCCTGGTGCGCCACAGCTCTGAGTTTCGGTCTGCTTTTCGCCCCGCGTGTGACGCGGTTCTTCGCCGGGATTTTGGTGAGCGTAACCGCCTCGGATTTTCTCCACCGCGCCTACGCCAAGATGAAAGAGGATTAACTATTGAGTCTCACGCTTCTCAAAAACAAATGATTACGTCTCTGCAACGAGGGATCGCGCAAACTCACCGATGTGCTTCACGAGATCGGGTGAATCCCCGAGCTTCTCGATTTGCTTCACGATGGCGCTGCCGACAACAGCTGCGTCTGCAAAACGCCACACGGCGCGCACTTGTTCTGGACTTGAGATGCCAAATCCAACCGCGACCGGCAAATCGCTGACCGATCGAACACGTTTCACCAGAGCTTCAGCATCGCGCGTCATTTCATCGCGCTCGCCTGTTACGCCAGCGCGCGAAACCGCGTAGATAAATCCGTGCGCTTGCTGCGCGATTCGCGCGAGCCGTTTGTCCGAAGTGGTTGGCGCGACCAGAAAGATTGGATCGAGTTGGTGTTGAAGCAGGCATCTGAGTCCACGACTCTGCTTCCTCAGGAATCAGATCTGTCACGAGCACAGCGTCGATCCCGGCCTGTCTCGCTGCCGGCGCGAATGGTTCCGGGCCGAATTGCAGGAGCGGATTGAAATAACTGAAGAGGACGATGGGTACATCGATGTGCTGCCTGACGTTCCTCGCGCAGGTGAGCGCGTCGTGCACGGTCACGCCGTTTCGCAGCGCCCGTTCAGACGCGCGCTGAATCACTTCCCCATCCGCGACCGGATCGCTGAACGGCACGCCCAACTCGATGATGTCTGCTCCCGCCTTCGCGAGCTCAATTAACAAGCGCTCAGTAGTTGCAAGATCAGGATCACCTGCGGTGATGAATGGGATGAAACCACCGCGTCCTGAGCGCTTCAGTTCGCCGAATTTTTCTCGAATTCGGCTCATTGGCCTTCTAACTCTGCCACGAGCTGAACGTCCTTGTCGCCGCGCCCGGAGAGATTCACGATGATCGCGTCATCAGGCGGCAGCTCGCGCGCGAGGCGAATCGCAGGCAGAATGGCATGTGCCGTTTCCAGCGCAGGAATGATGCCTTCCAGTTTTGCGCAGAGTCGAAGCCCTTCGAGGGCTTCTGCATCGCTCGCCTGCGTATATTCGGCTCGCCCGCTGTCGTGAAGGAACGCGTGCTCAGGGCCGATTGCCGAGTAGTCGAGGCCGGCTGAGATGGAATGCGTCGTGGCGATCTGACCGTTCGTGTCCTGAAGCACATACGACATTGTGCCCTGAAGAACGCCGACGCGCCCGCCGCCGCTTTTTTCTCCGCTGTGAAACCTCGCGGCGTGTTTGCCTAACGAATCGCCGCACCCTCCGGCCTCTACACCGATCAATCGCACGCCTTCGTCTGCGATGAACGGATGAAACAAGCCGATCGCATTCGACCCGCCGCCGACGCATGCAACCAGCGCGCGCGGCAACTTTCCTGTTGCGGACAAAATTTGTTCGCGCGCTTCGCGTCCGATCACGCTCTGAAAATCGCGCACCATCAGCGGATACGGATGCGGTCCAAGCGCGCTGCCCAGCAGGTAGTAAGTATCGTGGACGTTCGTCACCCAATCGCGTAGCGCCTCGTTGATAGCGTCCTTCAGCGTGCGTGTGCCCGCGTTGACGGTTATTACTTCAGCGCACCAAGCAATCGCATTCGAAAAACGTTCAGGGCTTGTCGGCGTACATCTTCGGCGCCCATGTAGATGACGCATCGTAATCCAAACAATGCGCAAACCGTTGCCGTCGCGACGCCGTGCTGGCCTGCGCCGGTCTCGGCAATGACACGATGTTTGCCCATGCGGCGCGCAAGCAGCGCCTGGCCCGAGGGCGTTGTTGATCTTGTGCGCGCCGGTATGCAGAAGGTCTTCGCGCTTCAGATAAATTTGCGCGCCACCGGCGTGTGCAGTCAGCCGCTGCGCGTGAAACAGCGGCGTTGGTCGGCCAGCGTAATCGCGCAGCAGCAGGTTGAGTTCGCGCCAGAAATTATTGTCGTGTCGCGCGCGCGTGAACTCTGTCGGTCAGCTCCTCGAGCGGCGCGACCAATGTTTCCGGAACGTAGCGGCCACCGAATTTACCCCAGTGTCCGTGTTCGTCCGGCTCACTTGTTAGTGATCATAAATGGCGCTGTCATGTTGGCGACGCGACGAATGCGAAGCATGACGTCTGAAGCATCTCTGGTTTCGCAATGAGCATATCGGTCCAGAATTGATCCGAGATCCTTCGCTTCGCTCAGGATGACATTGTGGGGTGGCTTGTGAGTCGACGTTGCGTACGAGCGTTCCGCCGCGCGCACGGCAGCTGATGAAATCGTTCGAGCGCATCGATGATCTTTCACGCCGGGCGCGCTTTCAACACCGCTGCAAACGTCGACCGCGTGGGGCGTCACCGCCGCGATCGCTCGACCAACATTTTGCGCGTCTAATCCGCCGGAGAGAATCAGGAACCGCGTGTAGCGCATCGCAGCCCGCGCAGCGGACCAATCGCACGTCTGACCCGTGCCGCCTCTGAGCTCGGGGTGGTACGCATCGATGAGTACATCGCATTCTGGGAACGCTGCTGTGTGTTCTGGCTCGAATCGCGTATCGGTTGAGAGCGCGCGAATCACGCGAAATTCTCGAGCCAGTTCGTTGCACGATTCAGGCGTTGTATGTCCATGCAATTGAACGCATCGAACGCCGGCAGTTTTGGCGAGCTTGCGAATTTCTGCTGGATCCGCATCGACGAAAACGCCGACGGCGCAAGTTCGTGCTGGGAGCGCGTCCACAATTCGGCGGACGATAGTCAGGCTCGATGTAGCGCGGGCTCGCTGGATAAAAGTTGAACCCAATCATGTCCGCGCCGAGTTCGACGCACGCGCGTGCATCATTCGCATTTGTAACACCGCAGATTTTGATTTGTATCCCGTTGGAGCGATCGGGCTGTAGCCACGGCGCTGTGCGCCGTCGGGAATCGGCCGGATGCACAGGCCGGTGCTACAACTAATTGCGGGGCCATGGCGTCTGACACAGACGCCTACAATTTGTCATTCGGCTGTTGATTCGTCGTCATTCGTCGATCATCACTGCGATCTCGACAGCCGCGATTAGATCGCGCAACGCCGCTTCCGGATCGGCGCGCGCATTAGCGCTTCGCCGATGAGAAAACCGCGGAAGCCGAGCGCCCGAAGATGACGCAGAGATCGTCCGCGCCTTTGTAATCCACTCTCGGAGATCATGATTCGATCTCGGGGAGCTTCAGCTATCAAACGCTCGCTCGTCTCCAATGAAGTTCGAAACGTCCGGAGATCGCGATTGTTGACTCCGATGATTCTCGCGCCCGTCATCACCGCGCGACGCAGCTCTTCTGACGTGTGCACTTCGACCACGGCGTCGAGACCGAGTTCGTCCTCCGCGGTTGCGCGCAGTTTTGCTAACGCACCGTCGTCAAGAGCTGCTGCGATCAACAACACAGCATCCGCACCGACAGCAGCCGCTTCGTAGATCTGGATTTCGTCGATGATAAAATCTTTGCGCAACAGCGGAAGGGCCGTGCTCGCGCGAATCGCGCCGAGATCGAGAATCGAACCGCCAAAGTATTGTTCGTCCGTCAGGACCGAGATGGCACAGGCGCCACCGCGCTCGTAACGAGTGGCGACGTCGGTCGCGGACAGATCACTGCGGATCGTTCCAGCCGATGGCGACCGGCGTTTAAATTCTGCGATGATCTTGACTCCTCCGTGAGTTCGATTCGAGTGCTCGCAACAATAGATGCGGCGTCGCGTTTGCTCGGATCGCCAATGCGCGGTCGCGAAAATCTCGCGCCGCCCGATCGGCTCGAAGTCGCGCTACGACTTCCCGTTTTCGATCAAGAATTTCAGAGAGAATAGTGGCCATCATCAGCTCCGATTTGTCTCGCGAATCAGCGCCTCCAGCTTCGATACCGCCTGTCCACTGTCGATGCTTTCACACGCCATTGCTGTTGCGTTTTGAAAATCGTTCGCCACGCCAGCGAGATACAGCGCCGCAGCAGCGTTTATGACGACCAGATCGCGGGCCACAGCAAAATCGCCATTTTTTCGCCGTCCAAGATTGCGCGGGTCACTCGTGCATTTTCAGCCGGGCCTTCGCGGCGTTGAGTCAATCGATCGGCGCTGTAGTCCGAAGTCCTCGGGCGAAATCGTGAACGTCTCCACGCCGGTGCGCGCCGAGCACGCTGCGACAAAGGTCTCGCCTGTAATCGTCACTTCATCCAGCCCGTCGGCGCCGTGAACGACCCACGCTTGTTTCACGCCGAGAAGCGCGAGCGCGGATGCGACCCGCTCAACGAGCGAATGATCCCACACGCCCACAAGTTGAAAGGGCGCACGCGCCGGATTCGTTAGGGGACCGAGCAAATTGAACGTGGTATGCACGCCTAAATCCCGGCGCACCTGCGCGACACGAGCGGTCGCACGATGGAAAAGTGGCGCAAAGATGAAACAAATTCCGTGATCATTGAGGCAGCGTTCCACGATTTCCGGAGCCGCGGCAGTGTTGACACCCAGCGCTTCGAGAACGTCGGCGCTTCCCGAGGTCGAGGAGGCAGCGCGCGCACCGTGCTTCGCCACAGGCAAACCGGCACCCGCGATGACGAACGCTGCGGCTGTTGAAACGTTGAACCGTTTGGCCGCACTCGAACCCGTTCCTGCCGTATCGATGAAGCGCTCGTGCCGCGAATGCAGAGGGTCGCGCGTTCGCGCATCGCTTCAGCCATGCCTGCAAGCTCGTCGACCGTTTCGCCTTTGGCCGTCAAAGCGATGAGCGCCGCTGCTATCTGCGTATCGGTGGCGACTGGATCAAGCAATGCATCGAGAAAATTCGCCGCTTCGGTCCGTGAAAGATTTTCTCCGCGCACAAGACGCATCGTCGTCTCGCGAAGATCGAGATTGCCCGTTTCCCTTACCATCGCTTGCGGATTCATCGCGCTTTTATCTGACTCGCCATTGCGAGCGCCTTCATCATTGCCCGCGCCTTGATCACGGTTTCTTCGTATTCCCGTTGCGGATCCGAATCGGAGACGATGCCCGCGCCGGCCTGGAAGTACGCGTGCCCGTTTTCAATACGGCACAGCGCAGTGCGATGCAGGAATCGACGTTCCCGTTGAATCCGAAATACCCGATCGCGCCTGCATAACAGCCGCGCCGCGTTTTCTCCAATTCGCTAATAATTTGCATCGCGCGGATTTTCGGCGCGCCGGAGACAGTGCCGGCAGGAAATGTCGCTCGCACTGCGTCGAATGCGCTGCCATCGGCGCGTAAACGCCCCACTACGTTCGAAACGATATGCATGACGTGGCTGTAGCGCTCGATCTGCATGAACTCTGTTACGCGAACGGAACCGAATTCTGCGACGCGACCGACGTCATTCCGCGCGAGATCAACAAGCATGATGTGTTCGGCCCGCTCCTTCGGATCGCCCAGCAGTTGAGCGGCGTTGGCTTCGTCTTCTTCCGGAGTCAGACCGCGAGCGCGTGTCCCCGCGATTGGACGAATCTCCACGCTGTCGTCAGCCAACCGGACATGCATCTCAGGCGAACTACCGACGAGTGAAAAATCGGCGCCGAAGTTGAGACAAAACATGTACGGCGAAGGATTGATGAAACGAAGGCAGCGATAGAAATCGAGTGGTTCGCCGTCGAACGGCGCCTCGAATCGTTGCGATAAAACGACTTGGAAGACATCACCTGCCGCGATGTATTCCTTCGCTCGCTTTACTGCGCGCTCGAACTCTTCGCGAGAGAAATTGCTGCGCGGCAGCGGCTGTTCTGCATCTTCCACGATCGAAACGAGGCGAAGATCGACCGGTTGCGTCAGCTGTTGCTTAATCGAAGCCAGGCATTCGACAGCGCGCGCATAAACCTCTTCCGGCGAACCATCGCCGAGAAATGCGTTGACGATGATTTTCAAGCTGCGCAGCCGGTGATCGAAAACCAGAAGCGCGCTCGGAACCATGAACAGCGCCTCAGGCAGTTGAAGTTCATCTTGTTGCGCCAATGGAACTTTGGGCTCGAAAAAGTGGATTGCCTCGTAGCCGATAAATCCGACAGCGCCGCCGGCAAACCGCGGCAATTCGGGGCGCGACACGAACTGATAACGCGCCATCAACTTCCGCACCTCATCGAGTGGATCGCTGCTTGTTTCGAGTCGCCGGTCGTTTCCGTCCTCGATGATTCGAACCTCGCGCCCGTAGCTTTGCAAAACCACGCGAGCGTCCACACCCACGAACGAAAAACGTCCCGAGACATCGTTCTTTTCGGTGGACTCAAAAGGAAACTGTAACCGCCGCGGTCCAGTTTCTTGAAAGCTGAAACTGGCGTTTCTCCATCCGCGATGAACTCGGCGAAAACAGGGATGACGTTGCCCTGTTTCGCGAGCTCGATGAATTCGTCCAGCGATGGAGTGATTTGCGCCGTTGCGGTCATTTCATAGATCGGGTTTGACTCGTGTTACTTGGATTTGCGCTTTGATCCGCCTCTCCCTTCTCTAGGGGAGAGGCGCGCCAGGGTGAGGGTTTGCAGGTTTGCAGTGCGCCATGCTGTCTCAGAACCCCTCACCTCAATCCTCTCCCCTTGCCGCAAGGGGAGAGGCGGCATAAGCACGCTGAGTCTTATGCGAAGCGTTTCATACGTGAATGCGATTTGTGACGCGTTATCGGGAGCTCTTGCGTGCCGAGTGCGAGGAATCGCGCAAGGATTTTCTTGCCATCATGGGTAAGCACGGACTCGGGATGGAACTGCACTCCGTACACGGGGAATTCGCGATGGCAGAGCGCCATGATTTCTCCGTCGTCGCTTTCTGCAGTGATTTCGAGACAGCCAGGCAATGAAGTTCGCTTCACAACAAGCGAATGATATCGGCCAGCCTCGAACGACGTGGCCAAATCGGAAAAGAGGCTGTTCCCGTTATGCGTAATGGTCGATGCCTTCCCGTGCATCAGCCGCGAAGCGCGCACGATTTCTCCGCCATATGCTTCGGCGATGCATTGATGTCCCAGGCAAACACCCAGAATTGGAGTCCGTGCGCCAAACGCCAGAATGACGTCTTTACTGATCCCCGCCTCGCGCGGTGTGCACGGCCCTGGCGAAATGCAGATACGCTCAGGCGCTAATGCGTCAATTTCCTTCAAGGAAATCGCGTCATTCCGCCTAACGACAAGCTCACATCCAAGCTCGCCGAAATACTGCGCGAGGTTGTAAGTAAATGAATCGTAGTTGTCGATCAGCAGGAGCATGTTTGGATTTGGCAGCAATCGGCGATTCATCCATCCTGTAGCCACCGGCCTGAGGCAGATTCTATTCGATGCTGATTCTGGTTGTCGAAGACGGCCCACAGAGCCATGGCTACAGCGGCTTCGCGTCTGCTTGAGCAGCACTGGTTACTTTATTGAGTTTTCTCATGTGGCTGACGAGACAAGCTCGTGAATCGCTCGAACTTCGCTGACGAGTTGAAGGTATTGCGACGGCGTTAGCGCCTGTGCGCTGTCGGAAAGCGCAAGCTCCGGCTGGTTGTGGACTTCGATCATGAGGCCGTCCGCGCCGGCTGCCACGCCGGCTCTTGCCAGCGGCGTGACCATATACGCCGTGCCGGTGCCGTGCGAAGGATCAACGATCACCGGCAAATGCGAAATGCGTCGGATCGCTGGCACAGACGCAAGATCGAGCGTGTTCCGCGTGTGCTGCGCGAATGTGCGCACACCGCGTTCGCAGAGGATCACGTTGTAATTGCCTTCAGCCATGATGTACTCCGCTGCGAGCAACCATTCCTCGAGCGTTGCAGCCATGCCGCGCTTCAACAGCACAGGCAACCTGGATCGGCCCGCGCGCTTCAGAAGCGAAAAGTTCTGCATGTTGCGAGCGCCGATTTGAATTACGTCGCCGTGCTTTTCAATGAGATCGACATGCGATTCCTCGACGGCTTCAGTCACAATCTTCAAGCCCGAACTCCTCGCGAACGGCTGACATAATTTCCCAGCCTTTATCGCCGAGGCCCTGGAACGTGTAAGGCGACGTTCGAGGTTTCCAAACGCATCCACGGAAGAAACGCGCACCACTTTGCTGCACTGTCTTTGCGATCGCGAACGCCTGCTCGCGGCTCTCGATCGCGCACGGCCCGGCTATGATTGCCAGCTCGCTGTCGCCAATCGTCGCGTCGTCGACGCGAACCACGGTTTTATCCGGTCGCAGATCGAGTGTGATCAATTTGTACGGCTTAGTGACGCGGATGACTTCCGCAACACCGGCCAGATTTTCGAAACGCCGGCCATCGACCGGGCCTTCATTGCCTGTGATGCCGATCGCGGTTCGCGTCGCTCCCGGCATGGGATGCGCGCGGAAGCCGACTGCCTCAACAACGTTTACCACCGCATCGATCTCCGATGCCGTGGCGCTGGGTTTCATTACGATTAACATTTGATCATAAGTGGTTGGATTTATTTCGACAGACGCAGAGACAGATCTCCTGCGAGAGAGATGAATCAGCGTCCGTTGAAAAACGGTCGCTTTCTATCGCCAGATTCCGAGCGCCGACGCAGAAGATGCACCGCGAGCTATTTGCGGCTTCTGCTGAGTAAAGCGTATCAGCGCTCATTGCCCACGAGCATAGCGACAGTCCGACAGATTGTCGACTAAAAATCTGAATGCTTGGTAACAGCGACGTTACCAAATCGCAGAACGTTGCGGTGAAACCCAGCAGCC